>Ga0184639_10000017_pt1 | contig 73625 bp, 54 predicted proteins | sample PLM31_170_b2_FD_133155 | JGI IMG/M metagenome (GOLD analysis project Ga0184639, IMG submission 133155) | Groundwater sediment microbial communities from an aquifer in East River, Colorado, USA - PLM3-1_170_b2 | ecosystem: Environmental > Terrestrial > Soil > Riparian zone | place: USA: East...
GATCTGGGGGATCCGTTACCAGCTACCTTTCTTCGTCCTCGGAGCCCCGATGCTAGCTTGGGCTGGGACTCGGCCGAAACTTCAGCGGGCGGCGTCGTTCCTCGCCTCTGGGCTGGTCCTGATAGCCCTCCCGTGGCTGGTATTCAACAACACGCGCCCGCTGGTTGGATCCACTTCCTGGCTGACGCGTATCCACAGCATCCTGCGATCGCCTCAAGCAGAGATTGAGTTTGCGATGTACCCGGACCGTCTGGATGAATACCAGGCAGCCACCCGACTTGTCCGCGAGGCGAATTGCGACAGGGTCGGCCTCCGGATCGATTCGCACGACCCGGAGTACCCCTTTTGGTGGTTGCTTCAGTCCCCCCAAAGCGGGCTTCGCATCGAGACGATCTATACGCCGGATCGTCTCCAACACCTGATCGATCCCGGATTCCATCCATGCGCAATTGTATGCACGATCTGCAGCGGGCGGGAGCGATTGCATGGCCTGCCCCTGGCCGGAGACTTCGACCGGGTGGACGTCTTCCTGGGGCCAGCATTCGTGGCCGACCCGGACGGATAGGGAGTCGGCGAACGTGACGGTGTTCCTCGGCGGCTTGCCCGTCATCGCCTTTGCCCTGGGTGTCCTTCTCCTGGGGAATGCCAGACCGGGGTGGGGATGGGATCGGTCCTTTCTCCGCGGCACGATCTTCTTTGCCTCGTACGCCGTGATCGGTGCCGAGATCCTAAGTCTCTTCCACGGGTTGACGCTGCCGGGCCTGGTGGCTCTCTGGCTCATTCCGATTCTGGTCCTCGGATCGGTGTTGGTGCGATGGAGGCGAAAGCGACCCCTCCGGGTTCCCCGGATCCCTGCCCTCACCGCGCCGGAAGGGCTCATGGCAATCCTCCTGGCGGTGGCCCTACTGGCCACGGCCGCCGTCGCTTCCTTTTCGCCACCAAATACGTGGGACTCGTTGACATACCATATGGCACGTGTGGCGCATTGGGCACAAGCAGGCTCCCTCGAGCATTACGCGACGGGGAATGAAAGGCAAAACCTCATGCCGCCGGTCGCCGAGATCGGCATGCTGCAGGCTTATGTCCTCGCCCGAGGGGACCAGCTGGTGAATTTCCCTCAATGGCTCGCCATGGTAGGGAGCCTTATTGGTGCGGCAGCTGTGGCTCGCCTGCTCGGATCGACGCGGCCGGGACAGCTCATGGCCGCGGTCTTCGTCGCCACGTTGCCGATGGGGATTGCCCAGGCGACCAGCACCATGACCGACTACGTCGTAACCATCTGGATCCTGTGTGTTGCCGTTGAGGCGGTTTCCCTGGTCACGCAAGACTCGGGCGACACGCCTCCCATCCTCACCTTGGGGCTGGCCGCAGGCTTGGCCGTCGCCACGAAGCCCACAAGCTTCGCCTTCCTGGCCCCGCTTGGCCTTCTCGTCGCCATTGTGCTTCTGCGGAGGCGCGGTGTCGTTGGACTCCTGAAGGCGACGGTCATCGCCTTCGCCCTCTTCCTAGCCTTGAATGCCGGCCCCATGGGTCGGAACATCGCAACCTACGGCCACCCCCTTGGCAGCAGCCGGAACTTAGAGCTCCATGCGAACAGGATCTTTGACTGGAAGGTCGTAGTGTCGAACGTGACCCGGAACGCGAGCCTCCACGCGGTCAGCCCCTGGAAGAGCGTGAACGAGTTCGCGTTTCGCGGGCTCGTTTGGATTCACCTTAGGTTGGGCTTGGGCCTGACCGATCCAAGGACGACGGAAAGTTCGAATTTCCCCATCGGGCGACCTCCGGTCGACGAAACACGATCGGGGAATCCTGCGCAGGCCGTCGCCGCCCTCGCCCTTGTGCCCCTGCTTGGGATCGCCGTGTTGCGCGGTGACCGGAGGGCAAGATTGCCTTTCCTGTACCTGATCCTCGTGGCCGTGTCGTTTGTCATTCTAAGCAGCATGATCCGGTTCACCGCATTTTCGAGCCGCTACCACATGCCCTTCTTCGCCCTGGTCGCGCCGGCCTTCGGATTTGTGACCGGCCGATGGCGGCCTGCCTGGATTCCAGCTGCCTTAGCGTTGGGCCTGACGCTAGCCGCAAGGCCATGGTTGCTTGGCCTCTACGAACGCCCGTTACTGGAGGATCCACGAGGTTACAGTGTCCTCACTTCAAAGCGGGAGAGCCTGTATTTCACGACAGGCCCAGGGCTTGAAGAGGGGTACAAGAGGGTTGCCGAGAAAATTCAGAACGCAAGCTGCTCGGCTGTAGGGATCATGCTGGGCGGGGAGGCCGCGGAGTATCCGTTATGGCCTCTGCTGGGGGAACCTCGTGGTAAGACGCGCCTGGAGTGGATTGTGGCCGGAACACCGTCCGCCCGATACGAGAATCCAAACTTTGAGCCGTGTGCTGTGATCTGTGATGCTTCCTGTCCGTCGGAGTGGACGGAGGTGCGGGGCCTCCCGTGGTCCCTGGATATCAAGGGCTTGCGATTGTACATTTCGCCGGAGCCGTAGCGTCTTGAGGGTGTTTTCACTTGGCCCGCGAGGCCCTGCCATGGCAGCTTCACCTGGTTTCGAAGAGACAACCGGCCTCGACGGATGGGTCGGACGCCCTGATTCGCCGAAGGGAGGCAGGCTTCCGGCCGCAAGGTATTTACTCACGCGGGTCACGGTGATGGTGCGCTGAGACGTCGACACGCGATCGGCTCGGTACATCCGCCCGAAGGCAGTGCACTTTCCCGTCCTCTCGTTGATTCTTCCGTTGCGGCCCGAACGTACCCTGCTCGCAGCGACGGCGGCCCGCATGGGACACGATGCATCGCCCAAATCTGACTGGCGTGGGGGTTGGCCAGCGTGGCGATCACCGAGGGGCAAAGGCTTGTCCGAATGCTCGGGAGAAACGGTAGCCCCAAGGCAACTGCGCTCTCCCGGGTAGAATTGGCATCCTCGACATGGTCTGCACGCAGGGGACGGCGCTCTGGACGGCCAACGTGGCAGACCCGTGGACACAGTGACCAGCGTGCGTGATTCCATCTACCGGGTAAAACCCCGTGTGCCTAGACGGGCGTGGCGAATGCTGACAGGCCCCTACTGGTGGTGGAACAACCGTGCCCGACATCAGTTGGCCGGGGTGATCGATCCCCGACTGCGGCGTGGCTCGGAACGGTTGGCCTCCTTCCGTGATCGGCATCGCGGGCAGCGGTGCTTCATCCTCGGCAACGGGCCGAGCTTGCAGCATACCGATCTTAGCCGCCTGCGCCAGGAAGTCACTTTCGGGATGAACCGGATCTACCTTCATTTCCCGCACATGGGATTCAACACCACCTACTACGTCGCGGTCAACACTCTCGTCATCGAGCAATGTGCCGAGGACATCCTTCAACTCAAGATGCCCCGCTTCGTGACCTGGCGCGGCCGCCGCTGGCTGGGAGGGAGTGACGAGGTTATCTTTGTCGACACGGACTACACCGGGCCCGAAGTCTTCGCCACCGACGTCACCGGCCGAGTCTTCGAAGGGTCGACGGTGACGTTCGTTGCGCTCGAACTGGCGTACCACATGGGGTTTGAAGAAGTCGTGCTGCTCGGAATCGATCACGTCTTCTCGACCCAGGGACCGCCCAATGTAACCATCGTCTCGGAAGGCGAAGACCGCGACCATTTCTCACCGCTCTACTTCGGCAAGGGGTTTCGCTGGCAACTTCCCGACCTGGATGCCTCCGAGAGAGCCTACCGGCTGGCTCGAGAGGCCTTCGAGCACGACGGAAGGCGAGTGCTCGATGCGACGCCCGGGGGGAAACTGACGGTGTTCCCCAAGGTCGAGTATGCGTCGCTGTTCCGAGTTGCGAGCTAGGCTCTCCTGCTCTTGAAGCGTGCATCCACTCGCCAGTGGTGGACCCCTTTGGCCATCGTGGCCGCCCTGGCGGCGGCCCTCCCTCTCGCCGCCCACGCTTACTTGGGGACCTTCGCTCGCTATATCGCCGACGACTTCTGCACGGCTTCGAGCTTGCGCCGGCTTAGCTTTCTGACGAGCCAGGCCTATTGGTATGAAACGTGGTCGGGACGGTACTCGTACACTTTCGTTGTCAGTCTGACTCAGGCTGTCGGGCCGCGCCTGACGCCGTGGCTGCCGTTCCTCCTCCTGGTGGTGTGGGTTGCCGCTGTGGTGTACACCGCGCGGAGATGGCTGGGCGGTGGAGGCCTGCTGCCGGCCGCGCTCGCGTTGGCCACATTGCATGCCTTCACCACGCTCGAAGGATCTCCCAGCGTCTACCAGTCACTGTATTGGCAGACGGGGATGATCACGTATACCCTGCCTTTGGTTTTGTCCATTGTTTACGCGGCCTGGCTTTGGCAGGATGCAGTTGGCACAGAGAGGCCAAGGAACCTGCCATTGGCCAGCGTCATCAGTCTCGGCTCGGCCTTCCTTCTCGGAGGATTCTCGGAGACGTACGCCGCCTTGCAGACCGCCGCCCTAACCCTGTTGCTGTTCTCCCTCCCATTCGCCATTCCGCAGGCGAGGAGATCACGGACGGCATGGTTGGTCGGTGCCGGCCTGGTGGGCTCGCTTCTGGCAGTGCTGGCGATCGCCACCGCCCCGGGCACGCAGGTGCGCCACGCGCTGATGCCCGCCGCCCCGGATCTGCTGTCGTGGACCGAAGCCACCCTCAAGGACGGCTACTTGTTCCTGGCTCGCACGGTCAAGGGATCGCCGCAGGCCATCGTGCTGGCCATTGCGGTTCCTTGTCTCCTGGTGCTGATGCGCCGCCTCGAGGATCCGGATGCCTCCTCTCCGAGGAATGGCGTCGAAGCGAGTAGCCTGCTTCCGTTGGTGCTGCTGCCGATCGTCACTCCGATCCTGATGCTCGCGACGATCGCACCGTACGAATACGCCGTCTCTTCCTACCCGGACGCCCGGGTGTTGGTCACGACCATGTTCGTTCTGATCTCGGCCTTGGTGATTTGGGGCGCCTATCTGGGAAGACTGCTCGCCGGCCTGCCCCGAATGGGCGCCAGGCCCGCCGCGATCGGTGGCCTGATCCTGGCCGTTATGGTTGCCTTCGGGTTGGTGGCGGCGTCGATCCAGGCAACACGGACGATCCTCGGCGGGGCGGCCGTTGGACGGGACTACGCCCGATCCTGGGACGTGCGCGATCATAACCTGCGTCGATCTGGAGCAGCTCACGCGGATCAGGTGGCCGCCGCCTCTCTCCGACATATGGGCGGCCTGGCCGAGATCGGCCGCGACCCAGACGAATGGATCAATCGATGCATAGCCGGGACGTATGCCGTCGGCTCCGTGGTGGCTAAGTGAACAGAGGTGCTCTCGTAGCGGCGAGCGTTCACAGGGCGGGCCGGCCTCACGGAACGGGTCACAGGCCTGGTGAGTGAGGTCGACTCGTCACATGGAGCCGCTCGTTTCCATCATTACGCCGTCGTTCAACCAGGTCCGATACCTGGAACAGGCTCTCCGCTCCGTTTTGGAGCAGGGATACCCGAGGCTTGAGTACATCGTGATCGATGGGGGATCTACGGATGGAAGCCTCGAGGTATTGAAGCGCTATGAGGGAAGCCTCGCCGACTGGTCTTCGGAGCCGGATCGCGGTCAGGCGGATGCGATCAACAAGGGCCTGCGCCTGGCACGCGGTGAGATCGTGGCGTGGCTCAACTCCGATGATGCCTACTTTCCCGGCGCTATCGCTGAGGCGGTGCAGGCGCTCAGCCTTGATCCGGCGCTGGGGATGGTGTACGCCGACGGGTTGATGGTGGACTCCGAACTGAAGCTGCTCGACCGCCATGTCTACCCACAGCTTGGGTTGCCGGAACTGCTCTGTTTCGAAGTGATCCTGCAGCCGACCGTCTTCATGCGTCGGCAGGTCGTCGAAGAGGTAGGGTATCTCAACCCCGAGTACCGGCTGATCCTCGATCACGAGCTGTGGGTGCGGATCGCCTCACGCTCTCCGATCCGACACGTTTCTCGATTCTGGTCGATCGAACGGACGCATTCGGAAGCCAAGACGATCGCCCAGGCCGCCGACTTCGTTGAGGAGGCAGAGCGGCTGATTCATTGGGCGGCGCAGGACCCCACCTTGGCCCCGGTGGTGGAACGCCATCGTCGGCGGGTTCACGGCGGGCTGGAGCTTTTTGCGGCTCGTCGTCTCATCGACGCAGGAGAATACCGTGAGGCCGTACGGCGTTTGTGGAAGGCGTCCGTGCTTCATCCGCCTACGGTCGGCCGCTACTGGTTCAAGGTCGTCCAGGCGGTCGGAAGCGCGTTGGGGCTGGCCCCGGCCTTCGAGGCGTATCGCCGGACGCGTCGCAGATTCGTGCATCGCGGACAGGTCGTCGATCTCAGGTCGACGGACTTGGCTGCGGAGCCGGGGCGACTCGGGGAGACCTAGGGGTGGATGCCCCCTTGCCGCTCGTTTCCGTCGTCACCCCTTCTTTCAACCAGGCGCCCTACCTGGCGGAAACGATTCGTTCGGTTCTCGATCAGGACTACCCGAGGATCGAATACATCGTGATCGACGGCGCCTCCACCGACGGCAGCCGCGACGTGATCGAGAGCTTCGCTCCGCAATTGGCCTCCTGGGTGTCGGAACGGGACCTGGGTCAGACGGACGCGATCAACAAAGGTTTTTCTCTTGCACGCGGGGAGGTCTTCGCCTGGCTGAATTCTGATGACACCTACCTGCCGGGCGCGGTTTCGGAGGCGGTGGCCTACCTGATGGCGCATCGTGAGATCGGGATGGTCTACGGGCAAGCCTACTACATGAACGGAGCCGGGGAGAAGATGGCGCGCTACCCCGCGGGCCCCACCGATCATCGCGGCTTGCGTCGCGGTGTCACAACCATACCCCAACAGGCGGCCTTCTTCCGTTCCAAGCTCTGGAATCTCGTGGGCCCGCTCGACACCAGTTTCTACTACGCCATGGATTACGACCTGTGGGTGAGGATCTCGGCCCTGACCCCGATCGCCTACGTTCGGAGGCCATGGGCCAACTTCCGGATCCATGACCAGTCGAAGTCCCGGCGGGAGGCCTTTCGCTGTTGGCCGGAAATGATGAGGGTCCACTTCCGCAACGGGGGAACGCGTCTTTCCATCCTCTATGCAAAGTACCTGGTTCGGCGGCTGGTCGAGCCGATCATGCCCTGGCGTATGACCCTCAGGCGGTGGCGGTTCGGGTTGGAGCGCCACGGGCGTTGAAGAGCTCACTCGGCGAGATCTCCTGGGAATCCGGGACCGTCAGAAGCCCGGCCGGGATCTGTTCCCCCTTGTGAAGATCGGATGAGGATCACCATCCTCCATATGCGCTACCTGCCGGACCTGACCGGGACGGGTCCCCTCGTCGCCGAGCTGGCGACCGACCTGGCCCGCCTGGGTGAGGACGTCACAGTGATCACCTCCTTCCCGCACTATGGGAAAAGGGCCCGCCAGGAAAACCTCGGCCGAGGGATCTTGAGCTGGAGAGAAGAAGATGGAGTGCGTGTCTTGAGGACGTTGGCGTTTCCCTACGGATCGGGCAGCGTCGCCGGTCGTGTTGTGGATTACGCGCTCTACGCCGGGCTGTCGGTGGCCGGCGGCCTCCTTGGGAAGAGGCCGGATGTCCTAATGGCGGTGGCGCCGCCGATCACGGTCGGGCTTTCGGGATGGCTGCTCGCGGCTCTGCGCAAGGCGCCGCTCGTTTTCAACGCGCAGGACATCTGGCCGGACGGCCTCGTCCACATGGGCAAGCTCCGCAACCGGACCGTGATCCGTGCCTTTGCGTGGCTCGAGCAGCTCACCTACCGCGCCGCCCGCCGCGTCACTGTTCTGTCTGACGGTATGAAGGACAATCTGCTGCGGAAGGGGGCTCAGAGCGGCCGGATTGCCGTCATTCCGAATTGGGTAGACCTGGACGCCATTCGTCCGGTCGAGAAGGAGAATTCATTCCGCAAAGAGTTAGGGTTGGAAGGACAGTTCGTAGTGCTGTTCGCCGGGAACGTCGGTTTCGCTGCCGGGCTAGACGGCGTCGTGGCCGCGGCGGACCTGCTCCGACGAGAGCCGAACCTCATATTCCTCATCGTGGGCGAAGGAAGCGCGAAGCAGGGGCTCATGCTGTCGGTGCGAGACCTAGGCCTCCAGAACTGCCGCTTCGTGACGTCGCAACCACCGGAGCGGTTGTCAGAGGTATTTGGAGCGGCGGACTTGTCCTTGGTGTCGCTTCGTTCCGGCATGGGCGCGCTCAGCGTGCCCAGCAAGACGATGGCCATCATGGCGAGCGCAAGGCCCATCCTGGCCGTCGTGCCATTGGATTCGGAGGTTCGACGCGTGGTGGAAGAAGCTCAGTGCGGTCGCTGCGTTGCCCCGGAAGATCCGACGACGATGGCGGCTGAAATCATCGCGCTGCGCGGCGACCGGGAACAGCTAGAATCGTTCGGAGCCAACGGCCGACGGTACGCCGCCATTCAATTCGGCCGTCGCGAAACCATTTCCCGATATCATCGGCTCCTGAGAGAGGTCGCGCTCGAGACGCCTGGCGGGTGAGAGCCTGGGGCGAGCCTGGCGCTCCAGCAGTCGACAGAGACAAATCAGAGATGATTCACGATTTCGACGTCACCGAAGGCTACCAGCGCCTGGTTTCACGTTGGCACTGGGTCGTCGTCGCCGGGATGATCGGCGGTTTGGTTGGGCTGCTCGCTTCGTATGTCCGGCCGCCCATCTATCAGGCCTCGGCCGTGATCGGGATCGGCATCGACCTGAGCCGGGCCGAGGTTCCCGAGGACTTCACCATTCGCCAGGCACATGATCGCGTCCGAAGTTTGCTGCTGGCGGATGACATCCTGGACCAGGCCGTTTTCCTATCGGCCCAGAGGGCGGGCGTCGCACCGCCTATGGAGTCAAGTGCGGCATTGCGAGGGCGCATCCGGCTGGCCGAGAGGCCTGACGGCTGGGAGCTTATCGTATTCGGTCCGAGCATCGCCGAGGCGGAACGGCTGGTGCAGGCATGGGCCGATGCTTCCCTGGAGGGAATTGCGGTCGCCTCCTTTCATGCTCTTCGCGCGGCCGATTGGCAGCACGTCCTGTACGAAGCGAGCTGCCACCTCGTTGCCCATGGATCCGGTGCGGCATCCGCCCAGTGGCAATGCGAGTCGCCCCCGCCCGAAGGGGACGCCGATGCCATCCCGGCCTCGATCCTGGCCGAGGTCGAGGCCAGCCGCGGCATCCTCCCCGCTTTCTCGTATTTCGCGGTCAAGGGATCGGGCGGATCAGCGCGGCCGGTCGTGTGGGGCAGGGAGTCCCTTGTCCTCGGCGGCGCGGTCGTGGGGTTCGTGATCGGAGTCCTTATGGCCGCATCGTTGAAGCGGTCACGGCCCGCTGGAACGGCGCCGTTGGAACGCACGCTCCCTTGACCGGCAGCCTCGGTTGCGTCCGGCGCCGGGTCGTGCGTCCGCTCCCGTCCCATGGGTCGCGGAGGCGGGGCGGATCGCCTTCCGATCGTCCGCCTCGCGTACAATAACCTGCGTGACTTCTTGGTCTAACCCTCTCCTTGCCCGCATCACCTGGGCGCTGTGGATCGGTCTCCTGGTGACCGTGCCAGTGACATCGTTCCCCTTGCTCTCTCAGACTTCAGGGGGCGAGACACCCGTGGGTCCTTTGTCGTTGATCCCCCTCGCCGGTCTGGTTGTGATCTGGCTGATTCCCTATCTTCTCCTGGGCGGAAGGCTTCCCGCCATCGCCAAACCTCTTCTGGTTTTCGCCGCGCTGTCGGTTCTCTCGGCAGGTGCGGCGGCCTTTCTGCCGATCCTGCCCTACAAGGGTCAGGTCCCGCTCGGTCGTGAGATCCGGGCGCTGGCCACGCTGGCCATCGGTCTCGCTTTCTATTTGTGCGCTTCGGTCTTGCCCGACACGGAAGAGCGACGTCGGACCAGCGTGCGCGCCATCTATCTGGGCGCCGTCCTTGTGCTAGCCTGGGCGACCGTTCAAGGATGGGTCGTCCTGAGTCAAGCGGACCACGTTCCCCTGGTCGTCACTCAGATCCAACATCTGTTCTCGGTTCGGGATCCGATCGCCGACCGTGTCAGCGGGCTTGCCTATGAGCCGTCGTGGCTCGGGAATCAGCTGATGGTGCTTTACCTACCTTTGCTTGCGGCGGGGGCTCTCCAGCGACAATCCGTCTTCCCCTTCAGGCGCGGCTGGCTCTCTATCGAAACCGCCATGCTTTTGTGGGCCTTGTTGATTCTGGCCCTCACGAAATCGCGCATCAGTCAGATCAGTTTCCTCGCACTAGCTTCCTTGAGTCTCGTCGCTCTTGGGTGGAAGGCACTTGTTTTGGTGGAGCGCCGAATGCGTCTGACACCGCCGACAGGCTGGGGGTTGCATCGGCTGGTGCTCGTTGCCTGCAACGGAGTCCTCCTGGTGGCGCTCCTGGTGGGGCTCCTGTGGGGGGCGAGCAGCGCTGTCGCCCGCTTCGACGATCGGTTGTTGGCCCTGCCCTCGATCCGTGACCGCCTCGACGAAATCCGCTATCTCTACCCCAATGACGTCGCGTACGCGCTGGGTGACAGGCTGGCCTTTGCCGAGCGTCTCGTCTACTGGGGATCGGCTTTCCGCACGTTCAGTCTCTACCCGCTGCTCGGCGTAGGGCCGGGGAACGCAGGTTTCTTCTTCGAGCAGACCGTTCCAGAGTACGGATTCCGCCTCACCGAGATACGGGATCTCATGCGAGAACCTTCGTTCGGATTCCCTAACCCCAAGAACCTGTGGGCCAGGCTTCTGGCAGAGACGGGCATCGCCGGGTTTCTGCTCTTCAGCACCTGGTTCGTGACGTTCGGGATCGGGGCGGCGATCTTGTGGAGGCGCGGGGCAGGTTTCGAGCGGTACCTAGGTCTGGCGGGTGTCATTGCGCTTGTCGCACAAGGGATAGAAGGGTTCAGTCTCGATACCTTCGCCCTGCCGCAGCTGTGGCTCGTTTTCGGGCTGAGCACGGCTGCGCTGTGGCGATCGAGGACCCTCGGCTACGAGCCGGCAAAGGTCATTGTCCGAACCTCGGCCCCATCGACCTCCTCTAAGGGTGAATCCTCTTACGCGCCATGGGTCTGCGAGCCCGGGCTGTGATCACTCGACTCTCTGACCTCTTCCTCCTCATTCTGGTCTCGACTGCGGCCGCTCTGATGGGAGGGCCGCTTTGGATCCGTCTGATGCGCAGACTTGGCCTGGTCGACCTTCCCGGCTCCGCTCCCCACAAGACACATCTCTTCCCCACGCCTCTGGCCGGTGGATTGGTGATGGCCTCATCGCTTGCGGTTACCTACCTGATCTTGCGGCCGGAGTTGTCGCGGCCGATGTTGGGAATCCTGGGCGGGGCTGGCCTCATCGTGGCTGGGGGAATCGCTGATGATCGGAGGGCCCTGGCGCCGCCGTTGAAACTGGCCATACAGCTCGTAGCCGCCCTGGTTCTCGTGGGTGCCGGCGTCCAGGTGCATATCACCCGCGTCCCCGTATTGGACCTGATGTTGACGACGCTTTGGGTGGTGGGTCTGACGAATGCCTTCAACTTCGTCGACAGCATGGATGGCCTGGCCCTGGGCCTGGCTGCCGTCGCCTCGGCGTTCTTCATGCTGGTTACTCTCGACGCTGCCCAGCCTGAGTTGGCCGCGCTCTCAGCGATCCTCCTGGGGGCAGTCGCCGGGACTCTTTTCTACAACGTCACGCCGGCCAAGCTCTTTCTGGGAGATTCGGGCGCGCAGGTCCTCGGCTTTCTGCTGGCCGCCCTCGGGATCGCCTACACCCCCGGTCAGGCCGGACTGCCACAGGAGTTGACCTGGTTCCTCCCGATCGTTGTGCTCGGGGTGCCTATTTTCGACACGACGTTGGTCGTCGTCTCTCGTTTGCGCCGACGGCAGCCGATCTACCACGCCGGGCTGGACCACACATATCATCGGCTGGTGGCACTCGGCCTCGACCCCAGCCGCTCGGTTATGGGGATGCAGCTCGTCGCCATGCTGCTCGCGTTGACGGCCTTTGTGACCATGGACGCCCCCGTGGCGTTGGCGAATGCTATTTTCGGTTTCCTCGTGCTCATTGGCATGGTCTTCATCGCCATCCTGGAAACGAAAGTACCTTCGGCGCTCCTGGAGAAGCCGTGATGCCGATGACGGTCACAATGCCATGGCTCGTCTTCTACCACCTGTATGGTGCCGAATCAAGCCAAGCCGTCGGTACCCTGACGCACGCTCTCGGAGCCATACGGCACGGGGAAGTCCATCTTGGCGCTCTTCGACTTGTGCTTGGGCAGGTCGCAGGATCGTTGACCGATGTGGGTGCGTGGGGCTGGATCTGGATTCTTACCGCCCTTGTTGCCGCCTTGATTTTCCGAGGGGCGGCCCGTCCGACTCGCTTGGGCTTTCTGGCGATGTTGTCCATGTGCGCTGCGACGGTGGTTGTGACCGTCCTGCTGTTCTACGTCGGATCGTACGGGATGCCTGATTACAGAGGTTGGCTAAGCGGAAATTTCGACCGGTTCTTCCTGCCTTCACCGATCCTGCTGTTCCTGGGGGCCATCAGGCTGATGGGACACGCTCGGTCGGCAGAGCCAGGCGCATCCGATCTGGGCGACGCTCAAGTTCTCAGGGCAGGGAGGCGGAGCCAGGCATGAAACTTGTCATCCAGCTCCCTTGCTTCAATGAGGCATTGAACCTTCCGGAGGTCCTTGGCGATCTGCCGAGAAGCCTGACAGGAGTGGACTCGGTGGAGGTCCTGGTCATCGACGATGGAAGCACCGACGGGACTTCGGAGGTCGCCGAGCTCCATGGAGCAGATCATGTGATCCGCCTGCCCCAGAATCGCGGACTGGCGGCGGCCTTTGCGCGGGGGCTCCAGACAGGCCTGGACCGAGGGGCGGATATCATTGTGAACACGGACGGCGACCATCAGTACCGTGGCGAAGATATCCCGCGGCTGATTCAACCGATCCTCGACGGCATGGCCGACATGGTGGTCGGGGACCGGCAAGTCGATACCATCCAACACTTCTCCCGCTCTAAGAAGTGGCTGCAAAAGGCAGGCAGCCTGGTCGTTCGCCTGGCGTCGCGCACCTCGGTCCCGGATGCCACCAGCGGGTTCCGAGCGCTCTCGCGTGAAGCGGCGCTGCGTCTAGAGATCTTCTCGACCTACACGTACACCCTCGAGACGATCATCCAGGCGGGAAGAAAAGGCCTGTCGGTCGTCTCCGTTCCGGTGGAGACGAACGAAATCCGCAGACGGTCGCGTTTAATCCGGAGCGTGCCAGGGTATGTTCTACGATCGGGCGTGACCATCCTGAGGGTGTTCCTGATGTATGAAGCGTTGCGAGTCTTCTTCGCCTTGGGGATGCTGCCGTTCCTGGCGGGGGGGTTGCTGCTGATCCGATTTCTGTACTTCTACTCGATCGGTGACGGAACCGGTCATATCCAATCGCTGATCCTGGCTTCGATCTTGGTCGTCCTGGGGTTCCAGACGTTCCTTCTAGGGTTGTTGGGCGACCTGATCGCCAAGAACCGGCACTTGAGCGAGGAGGCCAACTACCGCCTCAAGAAGGCTGAATTCGGACGCACGATCGGCCATGACTTCTGACGTCATTGTTGGGAACGTCTATGACAAGTACGGGACAAGACACCCGCTCTACCGCCGGCTGGTCGATGGTTACTTCCGCAGCCTGTCGCAGCTGTTACCAGAGTCGTTGCCGGCGCGAATCCTGGAGGTTGGCTGCGGCGAAGGGCACGTCGCCGGCTGGTTGAGTCAGCGCGCTTCGGCGGACTCACTGGTGGCGGTGGATCTTTCGCCCGGGATGCTGGCGCAGGCACAGGCCCAACACGTGTCCGTTGAATTCGCCTGCGCCAGCGCTTTGGATCTACCCTTCGCCGACCGGCAATTCGACCTGGTCCTGTTTCTTGAGGTGCTTGAGCACCTGCCAAGTCCAAGGCTGGCGCTGGAAGAGGCGCGGCGCGTCTGCGCCGGCCTCCTCGTTGCCAGCGTGCCGCGTGAACCCATTTGGCGTCTTCTCAACGTCGCGCGGGGGGCCTACTGGTCAAACCTGGGCAATACCCCGGGGCACTTGCAGCACTGGTCACGAGCGGCGTTTGAGCGAATGCTTGGCCGTCAATTCACCATCCTCCAGGTGAGATCTCCCTTTCCCTGGACCATGGTTCTGTGCTCAGTATAGCCGCCATCTGCGTGGCGAATCTGGCTTTGCCGGGCTGCCGTTGGTGGAGGCATCGAGCTTGAACCCCACGGCGGCGAGCGAGACGAAGGTGCCGGAGAACAAACGCAGCGCCCGGCTCGGCTGGGGGATCCTTCTTGTGGGGCTTGCGCTGCTCGTCGTTCTCGACGGCGCCTGGGCCGGGGACTACGGCGTGTCCTGGGACGTGTTCCGGACGGCCCGCCTGGGTTCTCTGACGTTGCGCTCGTACATGACTCTCAAAGCCCCGCCTGAGGTGGGAGACCTGGCTGACATGGACCGCCATGGACCCGCAGCGGCGGCCTTCACAGAACTGCTCACCGGGATGCTGGAAAGTGTTTGGCCGCAGCGGACCGAGTATCAGGTCCGCTATTTCGTGTCCTTCCTCTGGTTCGCCCTGGGGATGGTCTGCTTTTACGGCCTCGCCAGACGATGGGTCGGTCCGGCGGGTGCCCTGGCGACATCCGCTCTGTTGGCCACGCAACCGGTGCTGTTCGGCCACGGATTCATCAATCCCTCCGATGTCCCCTTCCTCACGCTCTTCGCGGCCGCCATGCTTGCGGGCTTCTGGTTCGCAGACGCTCTCTCTGGGTCCATCCCAAGCAGCGCAGAATCTGCGAATCGCCATCCGGGGTGGAGAGACCTCAAAGCAGATTGGACGAACTCCAGGATCGCGCGCCGACGAGCCTTACTCTTGTTGTCCGCTGTGTTTCTGGCTCTTGCGGCGGAACTTCTCTTCGTTCATAGAGTGTTCCTTCCGGGATTGTCGGGTGCGGTACGTGCCGCCTACGAAGGGACGGGCTGGCCCCCGCTTAACGGCCTGTTTCGATTCGTCGCCGAAGATGCGACGCGGGCGCCCCTGGAGGCGTATTTCGATAGGCTCTGGTCGTACTACTCGCGTTTGCGCTGGCTGATCCTGGGTGGGTTGGGAATTCTGGTTGTCTCTCTCTGGGTTAGAGTTCTGCCAAAGTTCAGTTCTGGGATCCGATTCCCGAAGGCCTACGGCTGGGCGGTCCTTGCCGGAGCGGTTCTTGGGACCGCCGCGGCCGTGCGGCTGATCGCGCCCCTGGCTGGCATTCTGGTGATGGTCGTGGTCCTGGCGCGGGCGAAGCACCACGGGTTGGGACCGATCGTGGTCTACTGGGGCACGGCGGCCGTGGTCTGCTACCTGGCCTGGCCAAGCCTATGGCTGGGCCCGATCGGAACCTTCTGGGCTTTCCTGACGGAGACGGCATTGGTGCCATTCGATATCCTGGTGCTGTTCGATGGGCGAAGGATGCTCGCCGAGGACTTGCCGTGGCAGTACCTCCCCAGTCTCCTCATCCTTCAGATCACATTGCCGGCCCTGGTCCTGGGCGGATTCGGCGCGGTTCTCTCCCTCCGGAGTGTTTCGCCTCGCCGAATCGAGATACTCGTAACCGCGTTGTGGTTTCTCCTCCCCGTCGGGATCGCTATCGCCCTGAGATCGACTCTCTACGATAACGGCCGCCACTATCTTTTCGTGTGGCCTGCATTCTTTCTTTTCGCCGCCCTGGCGTTCGAGCGGGCGTGGGCTTGGCGCAGGTCTGCTGCCTTCCGCGTTGCCCTGTGCACAGCGGTGCTCCTTCCGGGGGTTGTCGGCATCCTCCGGCTCCACCCCTACGAATACGTCTACTTCAATGAGCTGGTCGGGGGGGTCCGGGGTGCGTTCCGCAGGTATGAGCTCGACTACTGGGCGACTTCCTACCGTGAGACGATGGCTTACCTCAACAGGGAGGCACCAGCAGGGGCTGTCGTCGCCGTGGGAGTGGCACGGGAGTTGTTCGACGACTATGCCCGAGTCGACCTCCGCCTCGCTCCGGAGGTCATCTCTCAAGGCGATATCCCCAATATCGATTTCGCCATGACCTCGACGAGGGCGGATCAGGATTTGATGTTCTTCCCGGATGCGCCGATTGTCTTTCGTGTCGAAGTCGATGGTGCCATCCTGGCGATCGTGCGGGACCTAAGGTAAGTCCTTGCCCAAAGGAGCCGTTCCCACCGGAAGGGACACCATGGGAACGCGATTCATCCTGCCCGACCAGGACATCATTCATGAGACGTCATCTGGAGACCCTGTCGGCTACTACTACCATCCCCTTTATGGGTTGATCTATCGGAGGCGATTGGCCCTGGCCCTGGATCTTCTAGGACGAGGTCGCGTGGATCGGATCTTGGAGATCGGCTACGGAAGCGGGATTCTCCTGCCGGAGCTCTCTCGGCGGGCGCGCCAGCTGGACGGTCTGGATCGACACGAAGAGCTCGGAGAGGTCAGGCGAATGCTCGAAAAGCTTGGTGTCGAGGCGACTCTTCGAGTCGGAGACATTCATGATTTGCCGTACGGGGAGGCCGAGTTCAACGCCGTGCTTTGTTTGAGTGTCCTCGAACACCTCACCGATCTCGATCGGGCCTGTGGTGAGATCGATAGAGTCTTGGCACCTGACGGGGCGGCCATCGTCGGCTTTCCCGTTGCGAACGCCCTGACGTCGGCCTTGTTTCGGTGGCTGGGGTATCGGGCGAAAGAGATCCATCCCTCGAGTCACACCCAGATTCTGGCCGCCCTTCGGCGAAGATTCGACCTTTCCCGGATCGCGCGCCTTCCCGCCTTCATCCCGCTTCCGCTGGGCCTCTATGTGGCATGCCGGTGCAAGAAGCGTTGAACCAGAATCCCTCCGAGGCTCCTCGTTCGGCCGGGACTCCAGCGGCATCTCGATTCCTGCAGAACGATTCGAACAGCCAGACGGTGCCCCCTTTGGGACGGCCGCCGATGACGGCACTTGAACTCACCAAAATCCTGAAGGTCGAGCGGGACCCTGCCTTCCAGGAGTTCCAGACCGAGCGGCGGGTCCACTGGGATGACGTAGCTCGCCGCATCCGGCGCCATCGTCGCTGGGGAGCGTACTACCATCGCCGCCTTGAGACGGTGTTTCAGCGATTTATCCGCCCCGGCCAGCGAATCCTGGAAGTCGGTTGTGGGGAGGGGGACCTACTCGCCGCCTTAAGGCCAAGATTCGGGCTCGGGGTCGACTTCTCAACGGAGATGATCCGCGTCGCCGCCGAACGACATGCCGAGCTGGAGTTCGTGCAGGCGGATGGCCATACCTTGCCCTGCGCAGGGCCCTTCGACATCATCGTCCTATCGGACTTGCTCAACGATGTGTGGGATGTCCAGCAGATTCTGCAGGAGGTCCGGCGTCTCTCAACCCCAAGAACCCGCGTGTGGATCACTTCCTACAACCGCTTGTGGGAGCCGCCTCTCTCGTTGGTGAGTCGCCTGGGTCTGGCGCACCCCAACTTGCATCAAAACTGGCTCACCATGGAGGATATCCATAACCTGCTCTACCTGACCCAATTCGAGATGGTCCGATCCTGGCAAGAAGTCCTGTGGCCGTTCGGGACTCCCCTGGTCGAGCCGCTCCTCAATCGCTTCATCGTGACCCTGTGGCCTTTCCGCCATCTGGGTCTGGCCAATGTTATCGTGGCGAGACCGTCCCCGGGAGGAGGATCCCATCCGGCCGAACCGTCGGTGTCCGTCGTGGTTCCGGCTCGCAACGAGGCCGGCACGGTCCGGGAACTTCTCCGGCGTTTGCCGGCGATCGCGGCAGATCAGGAGGTGCTGTTCGTCGAGGGCCACTCCCGGGACGACACCTATCAGGTCCTCCAGGCGGAGATCGGGGCCCCGTCCCAGTGGAGGTGCCGCCTCCTCCGGCAGACCGGTGAGGGCAAGGGCGACGCCGTGCGAGAGGGGTTTGCCCAAGCCCGCGGGGACATACTGATGATCCTCGACGCCGATCTGACCGTCCCGCCGGAAGACTTGAGCCGCTTCTACGAGGTACTGGTCCAGGGACGGGGCGAGGTGGCCAATGGAGTTCGACTCGTGTATCCCATGGAAGGGGAGGCGATGAGGTTCTTCAACCTCGTCGGTAACAAGCTCTTCAGCCTTGCCTTCTCATGGTTGATCGGCCAGTCCATCAAGGACACCTTGTGCGGTACAAAGGCGCTCTGGAAGACGGACTATGAGATCATCGCCGACCAGAGGGCCTATTTCGGCAAGATGGATCCCTTCGGGGACTTTGACCTATTGCTCGGTGCCGCGCGCCAGAGTCTCAAGATCGTTGATGTCCCGATTCGGTACCGACGGCGGAAGTATGGAACCACGAACATCTCCCGCTGGAAGCATGGGATGGCTCTACTCGTCATGCTCGATCGCGCAGCGCGCAAGCTGAGATTCCTCTAGCCGATCAAGGATCATTATCATGAGCCTGGGGACCACGGGTTCCGTCGCCTCCCGGGTCGGCGCGCTCCTGAGGAACGGATGGACTTCCTTGGTGTGATGAGCCTGGGCTTGGCCACAGCCTTGACGGCGGCTGTTGCCTTGCTCTGCTGGACGCTCTTGCGCACTGGGCGCCCAGCCCTCGACGCCACTCTGTTGGTGTTTCTGTGGGTATTCCTTGTGACGTTTGATCTTCTCGCCCTCGGTCTGGCAGGAGCCCTCACCCGGAGCGCCATCGCCATTTCAAGTGCACTGGGACTGGTGGGTCTGAGCCTGATTCCTCGCGCCCGCCATGCGGTACGTGAGTCGTTCACGGAGATTCGTTCTTGGGCGCGCCCTTTACGGGCAGGTTGGGGCGGACTTCCCCGTTGGCTGCGAGGAGTGACGATCGTCGCCCTGCCCCTGTGGTGCCTTCGGTTGGCCTTCCTGATGTGGGCGCTGCCTCCGTTCGTGTGGGATTCCCTGACCTATCATTTGACGAACGTTGCCCATTGGATACAGACCGGCCGGATCGAGGTTTTCGTGACCCCGGTCCTCCGGATCTACTCGCCTGCGAATTATGAAGTCTTCGCCAGCTGGTTCGCTGTCTTCTTCCACCACGACGGCTTGATCGAAGCGTCTGGCCTTCCCGCGTATCTGATCGTCGTCCTGGCGGTGTACGCCACGGCCAAACGCCTGAAGGTATCCAGAACGGCAGCCTGGATCGCCGGACTGGGCGTGGCATCGACGCCGGCGCTGGTCCTGGCGGTGACGGGAACGAAGAACGACCCGATCATGGCGGCCATCTTTCTTTCCATGGTGGCGGTCGTCGTCGACATGTCACTCGATGTTGCCGAGGGCCTGGATCGCCCCATGTCCCCCAGGCTGTTGGCCCTGGCGCTGCTGTTCCTCTATGGGTTTGGGACCAAGCCTTATATGCTCCACTTGATCCCTGGCGTGCTGGTGATGGGGGCGCTGCTCGCCGGTGGCCGTCACCGCCTCGCCTATCTCAGAAGGTTTCCGGAGAAGGCGCGCTCCGAGCTGCGCGGACGGCCGAAAGCCGCATATCTTCTGGCTCTTGGTCTCCTAGCGTCTGGCCTGGTCCTGGGCTCTTACTGGTACGCAAGAAACGAGGTCCTACAAGGGAATCCGTTCTACCCTTATGGCGTCACCCTGGCCGGCGCTCAGGTCGAAGGCGGTCCGGGAGCCTCGTTTCATCTGGACCTTCCCACCCTGTGGGAGAACCTTCAACTGACGGCCGGGAAGTTCGGCGACAAGCAGTCCAGAATCACGCCCGACCTTCCCAACACGACGGGCTGGGGATGGGTCGCCTATGGAATGGGGATCCCGGCCTTACTCTGGGCTCTCGTGCGGAAGCCCACTTTTCGCGCCCTGGGTCTCGGGTTCCTGGTTTCCGGATTGACTCTTCTGTTATCGAGCCCTACCAGCCCTTGGAACATGCGCTACATGGTTTGGGCCCCTGCCTTGCTCTGCCTCGCCCTCGGTGCGGCTTATGACGGGGTCATCCGCTCGCCGCGCTCGACGAGCGCCTTCGCCCTTCTGTTTGTGGCATGCCTCGCCCTCAACTTCACTACCACCTTGAACTACAACTTGGTCAAAACCGATCAGCTGAAATCGATGCTCGCAAGACCGTTCTGGGACCGCCAGACGGCCTACCTTGACGTGCACGTCCCCTACGAGTATGAGAACGCCTTGGTTAACGTGCCGGCGGAGGCCATCCTCGGATACAACGTGCACGCCAACGGATTCGTCTACCCGCTGTTTCGCGCCGACTTCTCGCAAAGGCTGGCGTACATCCCGATCCAACCGGATCAGTCGTGCGGCGACATCGCCCGCACCATGCAGGCCGCAGGCACTCGCTACCTCGTCAGTGCACCAGAACACACGGACGATGCGGTGCTGGCCCTGCTCCACGACTGCGGAGAGAAGGGGACCGTCCTGAGAGAACTAGGAGTGGGGCTGTATGTCCTCCGGCAAGGCTCCTGAGCCCTCCCGTTGGGAGGCTGCCGCGCTTCTGCTTCTCATGGTCGCGATGACCGCCTGGTACGCGTTTCCCCAGCTCGCTTATTCCCTCTATCCTCTGGCAGATATTTGGCGATCGTTCTTCCGGTAAACTGGCCGTCGACCCTGCGGCCGTCTCCAGGCGACGATTCCGCAGCGCCCAGTAGCCGCAGCGGGAGGTGGCCTTTCTTGGTCGGTCGTAGCTATCACCGGCGAGCATGAGCAGGACGACGGACTCCCTAAGCCATCCTGCCGATCATCCGCTCCCTGAGTCGCCGGCGCTCGAGGTCATTTCTTCGCGCGCTGGCCGTGTCCTCGAGCTTTGCCTGTGGGCGGCGGCGTTGGAGGGTCTAGCGGTCTCGCTTGCCCTCCTTCTTGGCGCGCCGGTCGGCCTTACGCCTGTTCGACTCCTGCTTGTCGGGGCGACCGTTGCCCTTACGGTTTCCTTCTTATGGTTGTCGATCAAGGCTCGTTCTGACCTGCCGTGGTGGACCCGCGTTCAAGCCTTGGCCCAGCGGATCGCGGCGAGAGACCGTAGCTTTCGATGGGCGATCGCCGTTTTCGATCTGTGCGTGCTTGTGACGATCATCGCTCTCTTCGGGGTGTCACTGAGAATGAACCCCGATGTCAGCCACCTGATACAAGTCTTTTTCCTCAGGGGGTTGCTTCCCCTCATCTGGGTGTCGCTGATCGCGTTCCAGGCCGTTGTTGTCCTGTGGGCATTTTCGGGGCGGTCGGAGGCCTGGGGGGTGAGGGCGTTCCTGGCTGGCTGCTTGCCCCTGGGCCTCCTGCTTCTCTACTGGTTCGGCGCCGAAGGACAGCTCCTGTTCTACAACGTGGACATGGGTCTCACGGACCAAACTGCCTACATGGACTACGCCCGCTTGCTGAAAGCGTCGGGCTATGCCTATCCAGGCGATTTCAACCGTATGCCCCTGTATCCATTCCTGCTCTCGGTCGTGCTGCGCCCGGGGATGACCGACAACGAATTCTTTCTAGCGGCCAAGTACGCCAACCTTTTCCTCTCGATGCTCCTCTGGGCCGGATTGGCGGCGTTGTTCTTCCGCAGGCATTCCCCGCTGCATGCCCTCAACCTGATCCTGATCGTGGGCTTCACCGTGTTCATTTACAAAGCCGGGTGGGTTCAAGCCGAGCTGCTCTTCTATTTCTTGAACGTATGCCTGTTCCTCTTGATGTGGCGCCTGCTGGAGAAACCATCCTATGGGTTGGCCATCGCGGCCGGCCTGGTGATGGGCCTGGCCCATCTGACGAAGGCTTCGATTTGGCCGGCCTTGGTTGTGTTTGTCTTCGTCGGATGTCTTCGAGGCGTTGCGCTCTGGCTCCGCCGGCGTCGCTCCGCTGGAGGCGCCGTTCTGCCCGAGTCTCCGATCCGGGCGCTGCTCGTTGTGCTGTTGACTGTCGTTGTCTTCTTGGCCGTCATCTTCCCTTACTTCCGCGTCAGCCATCGCCTCACCGGACGCTACTTCTACAACGTCAATTCGACGTTCTATGTTTGGTATGACTCCTGGGAGGAGGCTGTGGCGGGTACGAAGGCTCATGGCGATCGGCTCGGTTGGCCGGACATGCCTCCTGGAGAGATCCCGTCTCTTGCGAAATACCTCCGCGAGCACACCCTCGAGCAGATGGTCCAGCGCGTGCTTGTCGGCGGCCAGGATGTCATGGAGCATGTTCTTCGCTCCACCGGCTATATCGATTACATCGTGGTCTACGGTGGGCTGTTGTTGCTCGTAGTCGGACTGAACAGGCGCCGCGCTTGGGAAGGGGTTTCGCGGAACCCCTTCCTGTTGCTGTTCTTCGTCGGTTACTTCGTGACCTACATCCTGCTGTATTTCTGGTACGCCCCAATTGCCGCGGGAGACCGGCTGATCCTTGCGCAATTCATCCCGATGCTGCTTGTCCTGGCCAGCGCGGTCCGGGTGCTTATCGACGGGGACAGGATTTCGATACGAGGTCGGTCGATTGAGTGGCCCACGATCCTCAACCTTATGATTCTCGGTCTGATCTCTGTTGGCATCTTCCGAGCTCTGACCCAGGGCGTGTATGTGCTTCGTGGGGGAGGGTAGTTTGGCCGGCCCGCTGGCCCGGGCGGGATCCATCGGCCGTCGGCTGCGGCTCGGCGATGCCGTAGTTGTCGTGCTTGTCGCCATGAATCTTGTCTATGGGCTCCTCAACGCCTCGGACTACGGACAGTCTTGGGACGACCCTCTCGAAGCAAAGTATGGAGTCGCTGCACTGAACGCGTATCGAGGCTCGACCGGGTATCTAACGCCGGAAGACCCGTACACGAAGAACTCCGGCCCGTTCTATTTCATGGTAGCGGGAGGCTTATCAGCTGCACTGCATTCCATCTCCCCGGCGACAGACGCCGTCGATGTCAGGCACTTTCTGAACTTCTTATGCTTTCAGTTGGCCGTGCTTGCCGTTTATGGGATCGCAAGGCGGATACTCGAGCCTGGCCCGGCGCTGCTCACGGTCCTCGTGTTCACGTACCAGCCGGTGCTGTTCGGCCATGCGTTCATCAATCAGAAGGACATCCCTCTGCTGGCAGGCTTCACGGGTGCCGTTTTTCTTGGCCTGAAAATTGGCGACAGAGCGAAGAGCATCCAGGGGAACGAGCTCGAGGCTGTGGATCTCTCCTCCGGCTTCCTTCGTTCCTTTGCTCTTGGCTGGAGATCGCTTTCGTTGGCTGGCCGTGGGCTTTTCCTTCTCCTCGCGCTTGCCGGCCTGGCGATCAGTGCCGATCTCCTCTTCGGGGACGGCATACAGGCGTGGGCGAATGCGGTCCTTGCCTCGGTCTACCGCGGAGAGGCCTGGAGGCCGTTGACGACTGCTTTCTCCTGGGTAGCCCAGGATGCCTACAAGACACCGCTGGAGGCCTATTCCGCCAAGCTGGACAGGATGTTCGGATGGATCCGCATCGTCGGGGTCTATCTGGCCTTGCTGCCGCTTGCCCTCATGATCTTCATCATCGCCAGGCGGAACACAAAGCGGGACTTCGGGATACGGCACGTCCTGACGGCTGTAATCCCGGCAGCGGTAGTCCTGGGACTGACGATTTCGATTCGTGCGGTGGGTGTTTTCGCTGGCGTGCTGGTCACCACAGCCGTTCTCGTGATGAGAGGAAGACAAGGACTGGGGCCTCTGTTCCTCTATTGGGTGGTCGCCCTGAGCGTTTCCTATCTGACTTGGCCTTACCTCTGGGGGCCGGCGGTCGGCCGGTTTGTAGAGTCAATCAGGCTTATGGCGGATTTCCCAAGCCACCTTGTGCTGTTCCGTGGGCTGACGATTTCTTCAACGAATCTGCCGTGGGATTACTTGCCTACCCTGCTGGGGATCCAGCTCACGGAACCCGTCCTGATCCTCCTGGGAATTGGCCTTGTGGCCCTGCCCTCAGCCTTACGCAGATACCCTGGGCATCGCCTGCTTCTTGCATTGCTGTTTGTTTGGTTCTTTCTTCCCTTCGCCGCGAGCCTCTTCTTCCGAGTGCCTCTCTATTCGAACTTCCGGCAGGTCCTCTTCTCCTTACCGCCCCTCTTCCTTTTGGCCGGGATTGGGATAGACCTCCTATGGAACCGCGCGCGGGGCCTACTGCCGAAGGCTGCGTTGGTGATCGCCATCCTATTGCCGGGGCTGGCTGGGATCGGCCGACTTCGCCCCTATGAGTACATCTACTACAACAGTCTCGTCGGAGGTGAGAACGGGGCCGAGGGGAAATTTGCCCACGACTACTGGTGCACTTCCTACCGGGAGGCGATGGCCTTCGTCAACCTCCACGCCCCGGTGGGCGCCCGGGTGGCTATCTCAGAACAGTTCGCGGTGGCTGCCCCATTCGCGCGGCCGGATCTCGTGCCGGTCCGAGGGAGAAATGACCCTCGGGCCTACTATGTCTTGAGGTGCAACAATCGAGGAGATCTCACGCTGCGGAACCTGCAGGGCTTTCCCCTGGCCTTCGCCGTCACGCGGTCCGGAGTCGTCTTGAGCATCGTTCTGCAGCCAGATTCTGGAGTCGAAGCGGGGCAGGGGCAGCTGCGAATGTTGGTGGGGGGATCGGAGCCGCACGAGTAATCGGGATGGACGGCGCCTCGCTCGTGGCCTGGCGCGGGCGCGGCCTCCTCGGCGGGCGAGAAGAGTGGATTCGACCCGGCCGTGGGCACCGTGCCGGCGAGTAGATGATCGGAGGCAAATATGGTGGTCGCCAAACTGAGTCGTTGGTTGCTACTCGCAGCCGGCCTTGCCGGGCTTTTCCAACTCTTTGTTGTTGGCCGAGGATATGCGTTGCCTTTCCTGAAGGCTACTTGGTCGATGAGAGAAAAGCCCGCGTGGCAACGCGCAGCCATCGTGCAGGAGGGTGAGGACTTCGCAGGGTATGTGGCTTTCCTGCGTTCCCATATCCCCGAGGATGCACGGGTGATCCTTCCTCCCAACAAGCCGCAGCGGCCCCTGGCCCATATCGGGTTCATGGAATACTTCCTGTTCCCCAGAGATATCCACAACTGTGGGGAGAACGAAGTCGACGCCTGCACTCTGCGGGTGGTCGGCCGCAATACCTTCATCCTGGGACTTCCGGGCTTCCCGCCTCGCGAACTTGCCGAACGGTCGAAGCGGTTTATTTCCTACCACGATGACTACGGCGTTTTTGCCCCGAAGTGACTCTCGAGGACGCCCATGTGGAGTTCGATCTTCCCATTGTTGACCGATCTGATTCTCCTTCTCTTCCTGGCGATCCCCGGATATCTTGTCGTGCGGCTCGCGGCCCCTCAAGTGGGCAGGGTCGAAACCGCGGCCGCCGCCTTTCCTCTTGGCGCCGGCCTCTTCAGCTTCATCCTCTTCTTGTTGTCTTGGGCAGGAGTACACCTCCGGCTGACTACGCTGGCCGTCGTCTATGCAGCTATCCTCCTTCCCCTCTTTCTCCTATTGGCGCTGCGTCGGCGATCGGTGGGCTCCTCAGACGCTGCGCAGGATGAGGGACCGCATGAGCAGCTCAGCCATAAGGTGGCGCGCCGGGGAACCTGGATTCTGATCGGACTCTTCATGCTGGTCGCGGCGGTAATCTCCCTGGGCCGATCCTACACGCCGTTCGACGCCTCGGCGATATGGGCATCTAAAGGCTACGGGATTGCGCTCGAAGGCACAGTTTTTGCCGCGCGTTTATGGGGGGCGCACAGCCTGAGTTATCCGTTCAACGTCCCCCTCTTGATCTCCGTCTTCCAACTGGCAGATGGCGACCTTCTCCCGGGGTCGAAGCTTATTTTCCCGCTCTTCTTCGGCTCGATTCTTATGGGCGCCGCCGGTTTCTGGCGTCGTCTGGGGATGTCTTATGTCTGGGTCTGCGCGGGGATCCTCTTCCTTGGCACGCTCCCCGAGATCTTCCGCCATGCCACCTACGGCTATGTCAACCTTCCGGCCTCCGCTTATTTCGTCCTGGGAACCATGTGGGGCGTTATAGGACTTGCCAAAGGCAGCCGAGGACACCTGGCCGTGGCTGGCCTGCTGCTTGCATTGGGGAGTTGGACGCGAGTGGAGGGGATTCTGTATGCGCTGGTCATCGTCGGGGCGCTGGCCGTTTCATGGTGGTCCCTTCGACCAGGCGCGTTCCCCTTCTTATGGCTGCTTATGCCAATCGCCGTTATCGGTGGCACCTGGCTCGTTTTTTATCGGACATACGGCGTTGGAAGCAGTCAGGCTGGGAGTGCGATGGTGGCAGCCTTAGCGCGCTGGCGGTTAGGAGATCTCCGCCTGCATTCCATTCGACTGATCTTCGGGTATTTCCGGCGGGAACTGCTGGACACAGGAACCTGGGGTCTTCTCTTCCCCGTCTCCATCGCATTCCTTGCCCTTCACGCGAGAAGACTGTTCGACCGCTCCTTCCCCGAGGTGTTCTCCCTGGCGATGGCGACCCTCGGCTGTGGCATCGTCACGGTGGGACTCTTCTACGTGGGTTCCTACGCCAGGGGCGATCTGGTCGGGTGGCTCACTCGCGGATTCCCCAGAGCTTTTTTCCCTGCCGCGATTCTCCTCGCCATCCTCGGATTTGTCGTGGCCGCCTCGAGTGGGCGGCATCGGGCCACCCAAGGCTCTCCTTGAGATCGTGAAGGGAAGAATGGCGTGCGACAGGGAATCGTCGTGAGCCGCCGTTCGGCGGCGTGCGCTCTGCGGGGTCGGCGGCTTCGCCTCGATAGCCGTGGCGCCTCTCGCCCCCAGCTCGGCCTTGACGCGAACACCAATGCGGTCCGTCGCGCAATTTACTCTTGGCGACCGGAGCGCTTCCAGTGGTGGCCAATTGTTTCAAGCACCTACATTGTGTCGTTCCTGCGGCCGCACGACGGCTGGTCACTCGTAGGGGAGAATCCCTGGAATCCCTGTTCAGATACGCGAACTGCGGCGGGGCTGCTGGCGGGTTTACGAATCTTGGATGGCCACGCTCGCTACTCGACGCCCGAGCGACTTCGGCAAGAGATTCCGGACCGACTTGTCCAGGGTGGAGGCCGGGGGACGCCGGCTGATTGAATAGGATGATGGAAACTCAGGAATCCCAGATGCCCCGGCCGGAGAACGATCGTCGCCCCTCGGCGGATGTGCCTGGGTCCTTTCTACGGAAGCCGGCCCGGCCCGGCTCTGGCTTGCTGATCATCGGCCTGGCGGCCATGCTGATTCTGGGTGTGGTGATCCTGCGCGACTTCGGGACTTCGGCAGATGAGGGGGCCAACAGCTACTGGGGTGAACGTTTCCTCAAAGCATACGAAACCGGCGGCCTCACGCGCCAGGACGCCGAATACTTCCATGGCCCGTTCTATTTCATGGTCTTCACAGTCACCGCCAAACTGTTCCGGACGCTGAATCCCGGCTGGCTTCCGACGGACGGGACACATTTGACCAATCTTCTCACCTTCCTTGTCGGGTTGTTCTTCTTCTATCGCCTGTCGCTGCGCATGCTGCCGCGGGGAGTCTCCCTCTTTGTGACGGCCTTGTTTGCCGGCCAGCCCGTCCTGTTCGGCCATGCCTTCATCAACCAGAAGGATATTCCGCTGATGGTCTTCTTTCTGGCTTCGGTGGAGTTGGGATGGACGGCCGTGGACAGACTTGTCGCCGAACGAACGCGATCTGAGCCGATGGACCGCGATCCGGATGGCCCGCAGCAAGGTCCCCCGGCTGCGGAATGGCGCTTGATCTCCCGGACCCAGCGATGGTTGCTTGTGCTGGTCGCGATGATCCTGCTTCTTGCGCTGATGGACGTGTGGCGTTTTGAAGTTGGCAACAGGATCGTGAGAGGCCTTCTTGCCGATGCCTACCAGGGCCGTGGGCCCGCGTTTCTCGCGACCCTCTTCGGCCGCGTCGCTCAGGATGTGTACAAGACACCCCTGGAGGCGTATCTATCGAAGTTCGACCGTTTTCTGTTCTGGGTCCGCCTCCCCTTGACGGCGGTCTTGCTCGCGGGCGGGTTGGCTCTGTGGAGACGGGCCCTTCCGATGAGCTACGCGCGATCCATGGGAACCTGGCTCCGCGTGTGGGGACCACTCCTCGTCGCGGGCGGGGTGCTGGGCCTGACCAATTCGATCAGAATCCTGGCGCCTTTTGCCGGTTTCCTGGTCGGCGTTTACGCATGGGGGAAGTTAGGCCGACACGCTCTTCTTCCGTTGGCCCTGTATGGTGCGACCGCGGCGATGGTCACGTATCTAACATGGCCGGCCTTATGGGGGGACCCTCTCGGCGCGATGCTCAACAGAGTTTTGCGCGTCTCCGAGTTCGATCCGCACGAGGTCCTTTTTCTGGGGACGCTCCGTACAGCCGACGCTCTCCCCTGGTTCTACATGCCCATGCTGCTCGGAATGCAGCTCACCATCCCCAGCCTCGCCCTCTTCCTGATCGGGGTTCCATCTTCATGGACCTTGCCTTCACCCGGAAAGAGGTTCAGCCTGCTTGTTTCGTTGACCTGGCTTTGGGTTCTTGTTCCTTACCTCGGAGTCGTCTTGCGCCTGGTGCCGATCTACAACAATTTCCGGCACTTCCTTTTCATCCTGCCAGCGTTGTTTGTCGTCGTTGGGTTTGGCGCCTGGAGGGTCAAGCTCCTGATTCACTCCCCAGGAGTGCGGGCCGGTCTGGTTGTGGTCGCTTTGTTGCCGGGGCTCATTGGCATCGTCCGTATGCACCCCTATGAGTACACCTACTACAATGAGCTTGTGGGTGGCGTTCGCGGGGCCGATGGTCGATTCGAGAGCGACTATTGGTGCACCGCGTTTCGAGCAGCGATGGAGTATGTGAATAGCGTGGCGAAGCCGAATGCGAGAGTCGGGATCTACCGCGGAACCGCCAGCGCTTCACCTTATGCTCGGCCGGATCTACATCTTTATCGGTTAGCCGACAAGCTGTCCTCCGAGCCCGATTATGCAGTCATTGGCTGCCGGCAGACGCAACTCCTGGCCTCCTTGTTCCCCGAGATGGAAACAGTTCACGAGGTGCGGGTGGAGGGCGAGGTCCTGGCGATTGTCAAGCAGAGGGCGGTGGGCCCTTAAGGGGTCACCGGCGAAAGCGTACGGTGGCCGGTTTCCTCAGACGGCGGCGACCCGGAGCCGGGCCTACGGACGGGCAAACGCGCCGACGCTGGAAGCCCGCCGGCCGTCGTGACTGACCTCAGGGATGTTCGGCCCGCTCCAAGACCTCGGTGAGCACTGCGGTGCCGCGGCGGACCACATACGCCCGCGAGAATCCCTTCGTTGAGAAGTCGTCCTTGTCCCGCCAGGTACACGACAGCACGAAATCGGCATCGTCCAGCCCTCCGCTGATGTCGCGGAGCACCAGATCGGGCCTGGCGAAGGGCTCGACTTGGTTGGTCTGCTGAGGAACGACCACCACCGCGCCCGGTCTGGCGATCCGGTTGACGACCTCGATGGCCTCGCGGTAGGAGAGGCACTCGCGCTCCAATTGGTACTGACCGTCGGCGCCGCTGACCCCTCCGGCGAAGCTGTTGAAGTAGATGTACTCGTAGGGGTGTAGTTGGATGATTCCAAGAACCCCTGGGAGGACCGCCAGTACAAACAACGCGCCCGTTGCCCAGCTTCGTCGGAACCGCGTTCCGATGGCTTCGAGCCCGATCCCAGCCAGGAGCAGAACAGGTGGCAGCATGAACAGAAACTGGCGGAACTCGTAGCCGGCCGTCTTGAACGCGATCAGAAGAGCCAACGGGACCCCGACCCAAAGAACCAGAATCTCGATCAAAAAGGTGCGTTGCTCTCGACGGATCATTCCGAGGAACGCGACAAAGAGGCCGATGGCAGCCAAGAGAACGGCCGTCTCCGTAAGCTGCAGCAGTGTCAGCGTGGGGAAGAAGTCCCATGGGAGGTTGCCCGAGGCGAACCTCTGCCCGCGGAAGAGGGTACTGTGGGGGGAGAAAACCGCCGCCAGCTGCATGCTGTCGATGAAGCGTTGGAGCGGATCCGGCCAAAGATAGGGCCAAGTTGCCAGGGTCGCTACGCCTGCGATCATCCAGTAGACAACGAGGGAGAAGAACGCTCGGGAACGGCCCTGGTGCAGGGCCGCCAAGCTCACCAGCAAACCGACAAAAGCGCCCACCTGACGCATGCAGATCGTGAACCCCAGAAGGACGGCCGAACCGACCCAGGCGGGGGACCCGGCGAGGACCCTGGAGAAGCCCCAGCGGCCACCAAGCGAGGGCAACGCGAGGCTGAATAAGCACAAGGTGCCGAAACCAAGCAGCGCTATGGTGGCGATGCTCAGGTTCGTGAAGAGGGCCTCATATTTGCCAAAGTACGCCTCGATGGGTGTCTTGTAGGCGTCAACGGCGAATGAGTCGAACAGACCCTGCAGGGGAGCAAGGGCCGCCCCGTTATACGCCGCCTCGACGAGCGACTTGCCGAAGCGGTGCGAGGTGCCGAAAAAGAGGAGGTCCAGCGAGAGTCCAACCACCGCCAAGCCAAGGATCCCCAGGAGCAGTTTCCTCGACGTGCTCAAACCCAGCCACTGGGCCTTCAAGGAGGACCGAAAGCCCCGTGCGCCGTTCTCCGCGTGTTCAGGGGGTCGCTCGGAGGCTCGCCAACGGTCCAAGGCCGCTAACCCGGCCACCACAGTCGCCATGAAGGCAGCCAGGAAGGGGATGTCCTTTTGGTTGACGAAGGCGTAGCCAAAGAACAATGGCTGGGTTGCGAAGAGCACCGTGGCCATCCAGTCATAAGGACGGCGCAGCAATCGCCGGCTGAGAAGGTAAAAGGTCAATACGGCAGCGAGAAAAGTGAGGAAGTTGATCAGGTGGCGGCCATCCGCTTCCGTCCAGCCGGGGAACAGCCGCGAAATAACCTGCGAGCCGGCCGAGAACACCATGAAGTACACCGGGCCATGATCGGCGAGGGAAGGATTCGAAAAGTAGTCCCAAGATCCGGACGGCAACCGCAAGGCGTCCGCCCCCACGTCGGCGTTCCGGTACTCGTCCCACGACATGCCGAAATCGTTCCCCAGCCAGATTCCTACGACCAGACCAAGCGCCAGCAACAGGACAACCGGCCAAAGAGTCGATCTTGCCTTCGCCGAGGGATCGCCTCCCGGCGCGCCGGCCGATTCGCGCGATCCGACGTCCTTGCGGCTCACTTGATCCTCACGGTCCCGGCCCACTTTTCGATAGCCTTCTCCGGTGATTGCCAGGTCCAGTCGGGGTAAAGCTGGGTGAAGAACTCGCGCTTGGCGACGCCGATACGACGTGAGACTCGGGTTCGATAGGCGGCGAAAGGGAGGTACTTGCTGACGGACGGCTTGTCGACCACGCGCGCCAAGAGTGTGACATAAAGCCGAAGGATGGGCGAGCGGAAGCTCCCGTGGCAACGGACCCACTCAATTTGGAACCCCGCCCGCTTCACGGCGTCTTTCAGTGATGAAATGGTAAAGGCGTGCAGGTGAGCGAGCTCGAGGCACTGGTGCTCGGCCAGGTTGGGCACCTCGACCAGCAAGAAAGCCCCTGGGTGCATATGCCTGATCCGGAGCTGGGCCAACGTCGCGCTGGGGTCCGGAAGATGTTCCAGGACGTGCATCGCCGTCACCAGGTCGAAGGGCGCCTCGGCAGCCTCGATCAAGTCCGCCAGGTCAGGAAAAACGCGTAGCCCTCGCGCAAGGCTGTAGTGGCGATAGGACTCGCCCGGTTCGATTCCCACCCCCTGGCACTGGAAGCGATCCCGAAACGCCTCAAGGAGGGCGCCGCTCGAGGATCCGAGATCGAGGTGGCGCGAAGCCGAAGGCAACTGTCCCGCGATCATGCGGATGGCGCCGAGGGCTCGGGCCGTTTGGGTCAGTAGGTCTTTCTCGGTAGGCTCCTCGGTTCCTTGCTTGATAAGCCGGTAACCGCTGGAGTAGAACGCCTCCATCTCGTCCGGGCTCATGCGCGGAGACTGGTAGACATGGCCACAGCGAAGGCAAAGCTGATATGCCACGTCTTCCCCGGCATCCCGCACTGTGGCGAAGGCGGACCGCCGCGGACTCTGGCAGATGGGGCAAACCGTTACTTCTTCCACACATCTAGGCTCGGGGGACGGTGACGGACAATCGAAGGCAGGTTGCGAGCGATTATACCGGGGCGCCTGTCGGAGCCCTTCGTCCGTCCTCTGGGTCCCGATGGGCTGGGGCGGAGTTGCTGAGTATCGTCCAGGATGAAGCGGCGACAATGGGTTGAGCAGCGCGGATTTGGTGAATTGCCGAGAGACGGGCCCGTCCGTAGAGGCAGGCCCGCCGCGCGCTTTCGTCGCTGCCCTGATCGTGGGCGCAGTGTCGCTGTGCGATAGCGCCGCGATCATCCCCGATGCGCGCGACAATGCCAACGCCTCCGACCGAAGCCAGGCGTGGAAGAACATCTGGCCTCCAGCCCTGACCCAGCTTGTGGTACAACCCTACCGCTCATCGCCACGCTCGCCGAACTGGACGAGGTCCCACCCACCGGCTGAATCGATGCTTTACGCAGTACGACCGGGCATCGGCCGGTGAGGCTTGCTGACGACCAGGGCGGTCGCTGATCCGCCGCGGTCGGACTTGGCGCAGGGCTTTCGCCAGACGGCCCTTCGACGCCGAACCCTCGCGAAGAGGATTGCATGCTGGTTCTCTTACCCATCCTGACCTTCCTTGGTGTGTGGCTTGCCCTGCGTTCCGGTCGTGTCGACCGCGGCGCGGGACAGTCTTTCTTGCGGGCTGCCCTTCTGACTGGCGGTTGGCTGGTCCTTTCGACTGAGATTCTTAGTCTGGCAAGCGCCGTTTCCCGCGTTCCGTTGGCGTTGGCCTGGGCTCTCCCGGCCGTCCTGATCTGGGCCTGGGTGGTGAGAAGGGGCGGGCTTGCCAGACTCAGGCGGACGCGCATCGGCCTGCCGCAAGGACGTGGAGAATGGCTCGTGATGATCGGGCTTGGCGCGGTCATCGGGATCACGGCGGTCGTCGCCTGGGCGACCCCGCCTCAGACATGGGACTCGCTCTCCTATCACTTGAGCCGAGTTGCCCACTGGGCTCAGGCTGCCAGCGTCCGTGTCTATGCCAGCGGGAGGGAGGTTCAAAACGTCCGACCTCCCGCGGCCGAGTTCGCCATCCTGCATCTCTATGTCCTCGCCGGCGGTGACCGTCTGGCGAATTTCGTCGAATGGTTCTCGATGATCGGCAGCCTCGTGGGCGTAGCCGTGCTCGTTCAGCGACTCGGCGGAGGACGGATGGCGAGAATGCTGGCGGTCGTCTACGTCGCGACCCTTCCCATGGGGATTTCCCAGGCCACCAGCACGATGAACGACTACGTCGTCGCCTTCTGGATCGTCTGTCTTGCAGTAGAGACGGTGACGCTTCTTGAGGGTGCGGACCGTTGGTCACCGGTGTATTTCGGGCTGGCGGCCGGTCTGGCCGCCCTCACCAAGCCGACGGCCTACTTCTTCGTCCTTCCGTTCCTGGCATGGGCGGGGGTCGGTCTCGTTCGGCGACAAGGATGGAAATCCGTGATCCGGGTGATGGTCATAGCGGGGGCCGCGGCGGCCATCGTCAACCTCGGCTTTTGGACTCGCAGTTACCTGACCTACGGCAGCCCGGTCTCCGACGTGGGGTTGGAGGAGGTCCACGCCAGCCAGCTCCATGATGCTCGCGCCCTTGTCTCAAACGTCGTTCGTAACGCCGGGCTCCACGCCGGAACCCCATCCAACCATGTCAACAAAGGACTCACTCTCGCCATCTTCCGTCTGCATGATTTGTTGGGGCTCGATGTGAATGATCCGCGCACGACCTCTCATGGCGGCGAGTTCGAGGTCGAGTTCCCGACGACGATCGAAACCAAGGCCGGGAACCCTCTGCAGGCCCTCCTGGCTTTGCTGGCGTTAGGATTGTTGTGCGGCCGATCGTTCCGCGACGGCTCCAGGTTGCGTTTGCTGGCCCTGGCGACCGTGGCCGGGTTCGTCCTGCTCAGCTACCTGATCAAGTGGCAGGTTTTCGCCAGCCGCTACCATCTGCCGGTTTTCGTCCTGCTGGGCGCCATCACGGCTGTGGTTTTCGAGCGTCGCCTGTCGCGAGGGTGGAATCTGGTGGTATGCAGCTCGCTGCTTCTGGCGTCTCTTCCCTGGTTGCTGGGGATTCGCTCCCGGCCCATGATCTCTCACATTCTGGGATCGCCGATGGCCAGCGTGCTCACGGCGTCTCGTCTGGATCTGCTGTTTGCGAACGGCGACTACCTGCGGAAGCCATATGAGGACATGGTCGGCCTCATCACGGCTAATCAATGCCGCGAAGTGGGGATCGCCCTCTCCGGCAGTGGTGCGGAGTATCCTTTGTGGGTCCTGCTCGGCGCCCCGCGCGCCGACCTGCGGATGGAATGGCTCGTCGGCGGTACGCCTTCGGCAGAGGCCGCCCCCAGAGACTTCCACCCCTGCGCCGTCGTGTGCGAGCGGTGCCCGGAAGGCTGGTCCACGGTGCGGGGCCTTCCAGAGGTTTATCATTACGGATCGTTTCGGCTCTTTCTGGAAGAGAATTGAGCTTGTGGATCCCTCGGGTGACAAAGAGGGCTCGGAGGTTGCCTTAATAATGAATCGGACACGGAGACTCGGATGACCATCGGAACTGGGTTGTGCCCGTGACCACCACCGCCGTGGATCTGATATCCCCTTATGGCGGAAGGCTGATCGATCTGCTTGTCCCTGAGAACGAGCTCGAGCGCGTTCGAGCTCATGCCGGCACCTTGCCATCCTTCCAAGTCTCGGACCGGGTGGTTTGCGACCTCGAACTGTTGGCCACCGGAGCGTTCTCCCCGCTGGACCGATTCATGGGAAGGGACGCCTTCGAACGTGTGGTTGGCGAAATGCGCCTCCCGAAAGGCGCCGTCTTCCCCATCCCGATCACCCTCCCGGTGTTTGATTCCGACCCCGTTCAACTCGACTCCGAGATCACCTTGCGCGATTCGCGCAACAACATCCTGGCCATCCTCAACGTCGAGGAGATCTTTCCCTGGGACCGCGGTGAGGCCTCCCGCAGAGTGTTTGGAACCCTCGATCTGCGGCACCCGCTCGTGGCCGAGATGCACCGTTGGGGGGATCGGAACGTGTCGGGGTCGCTAACGGTGCTGCAGCTGCCGCCGCGCTACGACTTCAAGGAGCTGCGCCTGACGCCGGCCCAGACGAGAAATCGCCTCGCTGAATGCGGCCACCGCAACGCCGTCGCCTTCCAGACGCGCAACCCTCTGCATCGCGTCCACGAGGAGCTGACCAAGCGCGCCGTCGAAGACGTAGACGGAACCCTGCTCTTGCATCCCGTCGTGGGAATGACCAAGCCGGGGGACGTCGACCACTTCACTCGGGTTCGTACGTACCGGGCCCTTGCCTCACGGTATTACGACCCCGGCCGAATCGTTCTGGCCCTGCTGCCGCTCGCGATGCGGCTGGCCGGGCCTCGGGAGGCGCTGTGGCACGCCGTCATCCGCCGGAACTTCGGCGCCAACCACCTGATCGTCGGTCGCGACCACGCCAGCCCCGGGCAGGATTCGGAGGGGAAGCCCTTCTATCCTCCCTACGCCGCCCAGGAGATGGTTGCCCGCTTCTCAGAAGAGATCGGTGTGAAGCTCGTGCCGTTCCGGGACATGGTCTACCTGCCCGACGAGGATCGCTACATCGAAGTGGACGATGTGCCTCAAGGCGTCAAGACGGCCTCGATCTCGGGGACCCAGGTTCGCGAGCATTACCTCAATCGCGGGCGGCCCCTGCCTAGCTGGTTCACCCGCGGCGAGGTGGCCGACATCCTGGCCGAGACGTATCCCCCACGGCACCGTCAGGGCGTGTGCGTGTGGTTCACCGGCCTGAGCGGCGCGGGCAAGTCCACGACGGCCGAAGTGCTCACGACTCTGCTCTTGGAACACGGCCGCCAGGTGACCGTCTTGGACGGCGATGTGGTCCGAACCCACCTCTCTAAGGGATTGACTTTCACCCGCGAGGACCGCGACACGAATATCCGGCGCATTGGATTCGTCGCCTCCGAGATTGTGCGCCACGGGGGGGTCGTCCTGTGCGCCGCCGTCAGCCCGTATCGTGCGACTCGCAACGACGTCCGCAACATGGTCGGGCCGGATCACTTCGTCGAGGTCTTCATGGATACCCCTCTGGAGGTGTGCGAATCGCGCGACACGAAGGGCATGTATGCCAAGGCGCGGCGAGGGGAGATCAAGGACTTCACCGGGATCGACGACCCCTACGAGGCGCCCGAAAATGCCGAGATCGTACTCGAGACGGTCCACAACGACCCGGAGTCGAACGCCCGGAGTATCGTTGAGTACCTGGCCTCGCGCGGCTTCATCCGCGGCGAGGTACCTGTGCCGGAGGCCTGAGGGCTCCTGCGGCGGTGTCGCCCGTGGGCCCGACGAGCCCTCCATCCCATGATGGACCCAGACAACCTGCCAACCAAAGACTCCGTGGCGGCAAAGCGCTCCCCAAAGCTGGTTGGCCAGTTACGGCATCAGGTCGCCCGGTGGGTTTTCCGGGGACGAATCCGTCTCGGCGATGGAGGCGGGCTGGAACCGATGAGGCCGGAAGACTTAGCGGATATCCGGCGTCGCTTCCCTCGACCCAAGTTCTTCATCTTCGGGCATCCCCGCTCGGGAACCACCTTCCTGGCACGCCTGATCCGGATCCATCCCGAAGTCCACTGCAACTGGCAGATCCAATTCTTCAGCCATCGGGGGCCGATCCCCTACTTCACTTCGCCGTCCTTCGACCACTGGCTTCGCAATTCGAGCAACCGCTGGGTGTCGGGATGGAATCCAACGGCGTTGATGTTGCGAGCCTGCTGTGATGTCATCCTGGAAAGGGAAGGGGAGAAGGCGGGGAAGCAAGTCGTGGGCGACAAGTCTCCCAACGGAAACGGGGCCCAGGCGGTCCGATGGTTGGCCACAGTCTACCCTGACGCGCACCTGATCTACATCGTTCGGGATGGAAGGGACGCGGTTCTTTCCCGACGAGTCCAGGCCTTTATTGACCAACCTCAGAATTTGGGGTTCGCCGATCGAAGAGTGCGTCGGGCTTTTGTCCAAGACCCACAACCCTTTCTCGACAAACGAAAGTCCATCTTTACCCCAGCCTGGCTCCAGAAAGCTGCCGGGAGATGGGCCAAGGATGTGGACGAGAGCGTGGACACTGGCCGCAAGCTCTTTGGCAATCAATTCGCCGTTGTGCGCTACGAGGACCTGCTTGCCGATCCCCATGCGGCGATGACGCGCCTGTGGATGTTCCTCGGTGTTGGTGGCGGAGGGGGTGCTCTTCGAGGCGAGATCGCCCAGGAGCTCCAAAGAAACCCGGAAGCGGAGTGGCATCAGTCTTTCGGGTTCGACTTTGTCGGGAGGTTGCCGCGTGGAGTCCACGGGGGATGGCAAAGCCTTTTCACCGCGGCCGACCAAGAACTGTTCGAACGGGTCGCCGGAAAAGTGCTGGATGCTTGGGACTACCATCAGAGTCTATGATCTATTTCCCTTCGCTAGTCGGGCGAGACCCTTGACGTGAAACCTCTCCGTTCGTGCTTCTCCGTCTCTGCATTTGTCGCGACCGCTGGTTACACCATGCAGTTGAATGAGACGCGGGCCGAGTCGGCTGCCTATTGGATGGCTCCCCGTCTCAACCGAGAAGGACGTCCCTTTCAGCCCAGAGAAGCCGCCCGTTGATCGTCATCAGTGCCGGCATGCAGAAAGCGGCGAGCGCCTCCTGTTTCAACCTCACGAACGGGCTTCTCATGGCGGCCGGGTACGAAGACGTTCGAATTCTGCGCCGACGATTCGCCTGGGGCTTCTTCATGTCCAATGTCAACTGCAACGTCGGCCCCTTGCGGGCGTACAAGATGGCCTGGATGAGCCTTCCGCATTGGCTTGGACAATCCTTTGTCGTAAAGACGCATGAGCGGCCGAGCGTTTGGGCGAGGCTCTGGATGCGGCTTGGCATAGTCCGGGCGACCTACATCTACCGGGATCCCCGGGACGTGGCGGTGTCGTTGTTCGAGCACGGCGAGAGGTTGCGCCGGGACGCCATGGATTCGCGGACGAAATTCGACCAGTTAGACACCCTCGGCAAGGCGATCCGCTTCACCAGCACTCTGATTCCTATCTGGAAGGAATGGACTGGGCTCCCGGACGTCCTGTCGATCAGGTTTGAGGACTATACGGCTGACATGATGCGGGCCGCGGTCCAGCTGAACGCTCACTTCCAGCTGAAGCTCGATGACGCCGCCTTCCGCAATGTCGTCAGTCGCTTGGAACCGGAAGGGATGAACACGAGGCAAGCCTCATCCTCTGTGCACATGCACTCAGGAAAGTCCGGCCGATGGCAAGAGAAGATGACCGATGCTCAGAAGGAACTGTGTCAGGAATTGTTTGGCCCGTACCTGCGCCGGATGGGTTACTGACCCTGGACACATGAATTGGGAGCGACGGCAAGCATGAAGAAGCAAAGAAGGAGAGGAAGTCGGTGGATGGCCGTCGGTCGGCCGCAGGCGGTACGCAACTTGAGCGCAACCGTGGTCGCACCACCATGTGGCAGGCCATGAGGGCACGGTTCTCCTGGTTCACGGCGGCCCTTCTCGTCCTCAGCCTAGCCGGCGTCGCCCTGGAGTGGTATGCCATGCGAACCGGCCCCGGGATCAGGGGAGACTCGGTGCGCTACGTCATGGGCGCCAGGAACCTGCTGGCCGGAAACGGTTTCTCCCGCCTGTCTGGCGGCGGGGAGGTCTTCCCGGAGACGGGGTTCGCGCCTTTGTTGTCGTTCGTTCTCGCCGGGTTCGGGCTCGTTGGCGCCGACATGTACGCCGGTGCGCGGATCTTGAACGCCCTGTTATTCGGCGGAAGCATCTTCCTTGTTGGGACCTTGACTGCCACGGCCTCCCGTTCCTATTGGGCCGGGCTGTTGGGGGGCGCGCTCGTGCTGCTGGCGCCGAACGTGGTCAGGTGGCATGCCTGGCTGATGAGTGAAGCTCTCTTCATCTTCCTCACCCTGCTATCTCTCTACGCCCTCGTCGATCACATCCGCACCGGGCGGACGGGCCCCCTGTATGTCGGCGCGGTGGCCGCCGGAATGGCCGGCCTCGCCCGCTATGTGGGCGTCAGTCTGATTCCGGTCGGCGGATTGGGGATACTTCTGTGGGGGGCCGGTTCACGACGTGAGAGGCTCGGTCGGGCCGGGCTGTTCTGCGTTCTGGCGGCCGCCCCATTTGTGCTGTGGATGGTTCGCAACCAAACGGTGGGCGGAGAGGGATTGGCAAATCGTGAACTGCGCTTCCATGGCTTTCGGCCCGAGGCGCTGCGCGTCTTCCTGTTCGAGCCGACGGTATGGCTCATCCCGAGGTCCCTCGTCATGCCAAGGCTTGTGCGCGCAGCTTTGACACTTGTTCTGCTGGGTGCCGGGCCGGTCATCTTCCTGCGAGGAGCTTTGCGGGCGGCTTCGCTGAGGGAAGCGGGCAGGCAGGAAGAAGGGGCCGTCCTTCCCTGGCTCCTCTTCATCCTCATTCCCTGCTACGTCGGAGTCCTCATTGTCAACTCGCTCTTCCTGGACGCCGGCACCACGTACGACGGCATCTTGCGTTACCTCGCGCCGCTTTTTGTCCTGGTCGTCATGCTGGAACTGAGTGTGGGTCCCCGCGCCATCCCCACGGGGCGCGCCCGTCGGCCACTAGCCGTTGCGGCGGGAGTCTGGCTGGCGGCGGCTGTGGTGACGAATTCCCTCGAGACGTGGACGGTGATCCGCCAATCGACCTATGAAACAGGGTTCGCCCGGATGCGGGATGAATGGGTCGACCTCGCCGCCGTGCTGGGGCGCGCGCCGACGATCATTACCGACAACCCAGAGATGGTCTACTACCTGATGGATCGCCCGGCCTACATGATGCCCATCAAGTTCGACCTTTACCAGCAGGCCTTCCGCGAGGACTATAACCAGCAGATCGAGCTGGCCCGTGACAGGCTGGAAGCGGGTGCGGTTCTGGTTGTCTTCGGTGAGCCATCGAAGGACGAGGCCGAGGCCCTACGCTTGTTGGAGGTCCTTCCGCTCCAAACCTACGACGAAGCGGTGGTCTACGGATATCCACCGTGAGAGCAATCTCGTGACTCTCGATCCAACGGCGAATGCCTGGCCCATCCCACCGAGTCAGGTGACGCTGGCTGTTGAGGGTTGGAACGCTGGCGACTTGAGGAGCCGAGAGCTCTTCGAGCGCTCACTGCGGTCCCTGCGTGGGCAATCGTATCCCGTCACCGGGTGTGAGGTCCTGATCCTGCTCAACTCCGGGGAGGCCGAGGCGGGAGTGGGCTGGCTTCAGGACCTATGGCCGGGAGCGAAGGCCATCTCAGTTCCCGGCATGACATACTACCGCGCGAAGAATGCCGCGCTGCGGTCGGCCCGCCGGGAGTTCATCGCGCTGGCGGATTCGGATGTGGTCTACGAGCCCAATTGGCTGGCCTCCCTGTTGGCCGGATTCACGCCCGGGGTGGACCTGGTCGTGGGCAACACGCGTTTTGCGCCCGGCTTCCTGAGCCGCACATTGAATCTGTGCGATTGGCCCGGGGCCCGGCCGGAGTCGGGATACACGGATTGGTTCTACGGCAACAATCTGGCGCTGCGGCGGAGCCTTTTCTCAACGATCCACTTTCGGGAAGACATGGGCGGGAGCGGCGGCGGGAGTGTCAATGTATTGCGACGCGAGCTGGCGTCGCAGGGTGTGCGATTCTGGTTCTGTGCCGAGGCCAGAGCCAGCCACTACTTGGCCCCGTTTCTGATCAAGCGCCTGCGGGTTGGTGCCTACCATGTCCGACATCGACAGCTTTCGCCGACTCCTCCCTGGTCCTGGGCCATCCGGATTCCGCTTGCGGGGCCAGCGCTCGCCACGGGAGGGACGTTGGTCAAGGCTTGGGGCCGCGCCTGGATGTTCCGCCGTTCCCTGCCCGGGCATGGGCTGACGTTGGCGGTTTACCTCGCAACGTTGAGCTTCGTGAAAGCCGTGGAGGCGTTGGGGGCCGTCGCCTACGCTTCCGCCCCCGGTTGGGTCAATCGGCGCTTCGGCTGGTTCGACGTCCCTCAGGTTCGTGGTGCCCACGGCCCTGCAACCGATCATCTGGATAACCCTGCGACCTAGATCCTATGAGGACGGTCGTTCCCCTTTCTATTGTCCATCCGTGGGATCCATGGATGCAGGCCGTCGGCGGTTTCGATACCTGCCTGGACGGGATCCTCCGCACGACGCCGGACGGCTGGCCCGTCGAGCTCGTCGGGTCTAGTGGTGATGTCCGTGCGCGCCCCATCGGGAAATGGTTGGATCTCGAGTTCGCTGGCCGACCTGTGCGATTTCTGGCCGCGCTCGCCAATCCGAAAACCAACCGGCCAAGTCGCCTTCCGCTCTCCCTCCAATTCGCCGTCGCGTGCCGGCGACGCGCCGTGCACGCTTCGGGACGGATCGTCCAATACCACCGGTTCGAGTCGGGCCTGGGTGTGCCTGCCGGGAGCCGCCAGCGCTGTGTCTATTTCCTACACAACCACCCCCCGGAAGAGACGCGGTCCACGCACAACAATGTTCGCTGGAGACACCTCCGGGGCATCCATGATGCGATTCTGACGGGACGCCTCAGGCAGGCCTCGCTGGTTGTCGCCGTCGATCCGCGCACTCCTGGCTGGGTCAGGTCCACATTCCCGGCCCTACGCGACCGAGTCGTTGCCCTGCCGCAGTGGGCCGATCCGTCTGTCTTCAGGCTCGCAACGAGCGAGGAGCGGTTGGAGGAGGCCGCCCGCCTGCGTGCGGATCACGGCCTGCCTCCCGATTCCAAGATCGTCCTCTTCGCCGGCCGCCTGGAGCCGCAGAAGGATCCGCTTCTGCTGGCGCGGGCATTCGCCCAGCTGGCGGCGACACGGCCTGAGGTGTTCCTTTTGATCGTCGGGGAAGGGGAAATGAGGGCGGCAATGGACGAGGCCGTTCGGGCCTTGGGTGTTGCTGAGCGCGTCCGCTGGATGAGTTCCGTCGGGCGCATCGAACTTTCCGCGATCTACCGCGCCTGCAACGTGAGTGCCTGCACTTCAGCGTTCGAGGGGGGACCGCGGACTGCGTTCGAGGCCCTTGCCAGCGGCACTCCGGTCGTGACGCTCGACGTCGGGCAGATCGGGCCGGTCCTCAAACTTCGCCCTGAAGTCGGGGTTCTGGTGAGAGAGCGCGAGGAGAGAGCCTTTGCGGCCGGTCTGGCCGCCGTGCTCTTCCGACCCGCCGACGCTGAGCTTGGGCACCGCTGTGCCGATGCCGTCCGGGATCATACGCCTGAACGGGCGCTGGCCGGTCTCTTCCATCAGTACAGGGCATGGGAGGACGGCCGGTTTGTTTGAGAGGCCGCCAGGGACCCTGCCGCATCCGTACATGGATTCGACCGAAGGCCGACGCGGGCGGAACATAGAGACGGAGAAGGTGATGCGGGTGGCGACGGATTCGCGGGTTTCCGAAGGGAGAACGGAATCGCCTGAAGGGGGAACGCGTGACGCGGGCCTTTGTTGACTGGATAGGCGGGAAGTACCTGGAGCGCATCCAACGGGGGCTGGAATTCATCGGCTTTTCGAAGATGGTGAGCAGAAGTTCCTTGCTCTTCATCAAGCCGAACCTCACTCTCCCCACCTACTCTCCGGGAGTCATGACCTCCCCTGCCGCGGTCGAAGCAGCTCTCGCCGCTCTCTCCGACTACACGCCCAACTTGATCATCGGTGATGCTGACTCTGGTGGCTACAATCGATTCTCGATGGATGAGGTCTACGGCAGGACGGGGTTGTTGGAAGTTGCACGCAGGCACGGCGTGGAGGTTGTGAACCTCAGCCACCTCGACCGAAAAAAGGAGTTGATCGCCCTTGGTCGCGGCGAGGCAGAGGTCTTCCTTCCCAAGCTCTTAGTGGAGGAGATTGACTTCCTGTTGACGATGCCGGTGCCGAAGGTCCACATGTACACCGGGGTAAGCCTTTGCTTCAAGAACCAGTGGGGCTGTATCCCTGAGCCTGAAGATCGTTTGCGTCTGCATCCTCACTTCAGCCACGCCGTCCTGGCGCTCAATCACCGGGTCAAGACGAGGGTCGCGATCATCGACGGTTCATTCGGCCTCAACCGGAGCGGCCCACTTCGCGGCGAGGCCGTCGAGCTCGGGTGGGTGGGTGTTGCCGACGACCCGGGGTCGGGGGAGCGCGTGGCATGTGAGCTGATGCAGGTTCCGCTGGAAAAGGTGCCTCATCTACGCCTGGCTGAAAAGCAGGGGCTCATTCCTCCCTTGGGGGCGGTGGTCTTGAATCAGGACCTCCGACCGTTCCTGAAGCAGCCGTTCGCACACCGTCTGGCCCCCGCCGACTACCCTGGCCTCATCGCATTTCGCAGCCCTCTCATGGCCCACCTTGCATACTTCTCTCCCCTCTCTGGGATCCTCCACAAGCTTCTGTACCTCGTGCGGGAACCCTTTTACGACTACGGAGAGCATCGGCTTGGGGGAAGGCATAACCGGTAGGGCGGGCTCGCCCGCCGCCGGCCAGCCTCGTCCCGTCGAACCGGCGAAGAACCCCTCTCCGAGCGTGGCGTCGATGTTGTTTGCCGGATGATGGAGGTCGAGGACTTGGTGCCTGTGCATGGTCACATAAAGCGGGTCACGATTCTGGGAGTCGGCTTATCCCCTTCGAGCATGGAGCATGCCGTTGCCAGGATCGACGATTGGATAGCCCGAAGAGAGCAGACGTATGTCTGCCTGGCCGCCGTGCACAGCATCATGGCCTGCCGCCGCGACCCATCGCTGCGACGGATCTTCAACGCAAGTGGACTCACCACCCCGGACGGGATGCCTCTTGTGTGGCTCACCAGGCTGATGAGTCACCAAAGGGTCGAGCGGGTGTACGGGCCAGACCTGATGCTCGCCGTATGCGCCCATGGAATCGATCGTGGATACCGGCACTTGTTCTATGGAGGCGAGCCGAGCGTGCCCGAGGAGTTGGCAAAGAGGTTGCTTGCGAGGTTTGACGGCCTTCAGGTCGCCGGGACTGTTGCGCCACCGTTCGGAGAGCCATCTGAAGCAGAGCGGCTATCCCTCAATGAACGGATCAACGACTCGAACGCAACGATTGTCTGGGCCGGGCTCGGCACCGGCAGGCAAGAGATGTGGATGGCGAGAAATCGAGCAGGTCTGAAGGCGCCGGTGCTGATCAGCGTCGGCGCGGCCTTCGACTTTCTCTCTGGCCGCAAGCCGCAGGCGCCGGTGTGGATCCAGCACAGCGGGCTGGAGTGGCTCTTTCGGCTGGCGACCGAGCCTCGCCGCCTTTGGCCTCGCTATCGGGAATACCCGCTTTTCCTTGTCCTTCTCGCCGGGCAACTTCTTGGATTGACTCAACCCACCGCCGAGGAACAAACAAAGTCACGGCGGTAGGCCGGCTCTGCCAGGCCATGTCGGGGAAGTAATCCCTTCGAAGAGGCCGGGTACGGATTTGCCGCCTGGGGCCGTCGGCGCACGGTTTCATGGCTTGCGCCGCCCAATTCGGCCGCCCGGGCCATGTCGGGCTAAGGCTTCGAGTTCGGAGGTTGCCCCGCCGTCTCCCGATGGCGAAAGCGCCACCAAAACGCATAGCTGACAGCACACGCGGTAGCCTGTAGCAGCACAACCGCAGCCGGGAGAAATGCAGCGCCCGAGGCTCGCATCCCGGCCAGGCTGAGGATCAGGGCGAACACCACGGAAGCAAGATAACCGGCAGCAAAACGGTTGACATATTGGAAGGGGGCGCGAACGGAGAGGTCTATTCTGGGCGTCATGCCTCCCAATAGAAGCACTCCTGCCATGGCCAGATACGGAATCCATGCAACGGCATCCTGATAACGCCCATCATAGAGGCGCGACGCGATCGGGGGACCTAGGATCGCGATGGCGATCCCACAAGCCAGGCCGAGGCCCCATACCCCTGCGAGGAGCTTTCTGTAGGAGGGGCGGCGGTAGCGGACGAGGTCGGGCGCCAGGATCATGCCAAGCACACCTCGGAGGAGACGGAACGGCTGCGCCAGGACAGCCACAGCGGCAAATGCCGCTACCTGACTTACCGGGAGGATCCTTCCCGCAACGGATATCAGCCCCTGCTCGGGAAGCAGGTCGGCAAAGGCCATGGCCGTGAACGCCAACCCCTCGAACCGCTGCCGGCGCGTCAGGCGAAGTGTTCCTCTAGAAAGGAAACGGCGCAGCAGGTAGGTACCGAGCGCCAAGGCGAGGAGTGTCGCGACCAGGAGAACGGCAAGAACTCCGTCCAGCCGCACTCGGGAGATGGCCAGGAGCCCGGCAAGTCCGGGCAAGACCAGGGAAGCATTGGGGATCCGTATCAAGAACGCCGACCAGGCGTAATAGCCCTCGGCGTTCAGCATGGAGAAGACGGCGGCCAGCAACGACGTCACGGTCGTCAGGCCAAGGAAGTAGATCCCCATGGGGGTCGGAAGATCATAGACCAGGACAAAGGCTATCGAGCCCAGGAAAAGGATCGGCAAGGAATAAGCTGCGGTCCGGGCCAAGTCGGTGACCCAGTCATAGACCCCCGGTCCGGCCGACGCATAGAGACGGGTGACGACGGTGACCAGTCCGATCAATGAAACAAGACTCAGGATCTCGGAGGTCGAAAGGAGCAAAGCCAGCGTACCAGCCTCGTTGATGGGAAGCTGTCGATACAGCAGACTCAATCCGAGCAGCGTGAAAACGCTCATCCCGGCAGACAAGGCACTGGGCCAGCCAGCCATTCGGGCCCAGCGGCGGAGGCTCTCAGAAAGGGTGTTGGGGAGAGATGGAGATGAAGGAATCATCCCGTCGGATGGGGTCGCGGGCGTGGCGATGGTTGGCGAGTATAACTCCACCATCGTTCGTCTGAGCCAGGTAGGTCCATCGCTGAGCGGATCCGTTGGGGACGCCGCAGACGGCGGCGGACGAGGGCCTCCGCCCCGGCGGACGCACGTCCGCCGCGGGGAAAGGTAGAATCAGACTCGGACGGGATTCCCAACACTAGCGATGCGACGTGCTCTCGGTCTGGGCCCTCTCGGATGGGTGCTCCTGGCGTCTGACGTCCTGTTGATAGCGCTTGGATTCTGGCTGTCGTCCGTCTTGCGGCGCGCCCTGCCCTATGGTCAGCCAATCCTCCCTGGCGGCACGAGCCTGCCATGGGTCATCTATGTCATGGCGGGGGCCAGCTGGATCTTCTCGCTGGCCGAGTGGGGAGCCTACGACCAACGCCGGATCCTTCGCTGGTATCAAGAATTCTCCAGAGTCTCCATGGGCGGGGTCACAGGATCGCTGCTGCTGGCCGGGATTCTCTATCTGAGTTTCCGTGAGGTTTCCCGGCTTCAGTTCTTCTATTCATCTATCGCCACCCTCGCCCTGATCCTGGCGGCGCGTGCCGGCCTGCGACTGTACTACCGCGCCGTCGGAAGGTCGCGGCCGGGATGGCGCAACCGGGTCTTGATTGTTGGTGCAGGCGACCTTGGCCAGCGCGCCGCCAGGATCGTCTTGAATCACAGTCGCTGGGGCTACACCTTGGTCGGGTTTCTGGATGACGATCCGGCGAAGGCCGACCAGAGTTTCCTCGGGCACCGCGTCCTATCCCCTTTGAACGACATCTCGGAAATCGCCGCGGCTGGAGAGCTTGACGAAGTCTGGATCTGCTTGCCGGCGCGCTCCTACGAACGAATCCGCTGGGTTGTGACCGAGCTGGAGAAGCATCCGGTCCGGATCAAGATCGCCCCCGATTTCTTCTCGCTCGCGCTGGTTCGCGCCCGGGCCGAAGTGATGGCCGGGATCCCACTCATCGGCCTGCGGGAACCGGTGATCGAAGGCCTGTCCCGCGTGGCGAAGCGCGCCTTCGATCTCCTGTTGGCAACTTTGCTTCTTCTCCTGTTGGCCATTCCGATGGGCCTGATCGGCCTGGCCATCCGACTGAGTTCAGAAGGACCGGCGCTCTTCCGCCAGACCCGGGTCGGGGAAAACGGCGTCCTCTTCCAGATGCTCAAGTTCCGCACCATGCGGGCGGACGCCGAAGCGCTCCAGCCTCAGGTGAACGTGCAGACCGCGAAGGGAGAGATCCTCCATAAGCAGCCGGGCGATCCGCGGGTAACTCGCATTGGCCGGTTCTTGCGGAGATACAGTCTGGATGAATTGCCCCAGTTGGTGAATGTCCTTGTTGGAGACATGAGTCTGGTCGGGCCGAGGCCGGAGCTGCCGTGGCTCGTGGACCGGTATGACCCCTGGCAGCGCAAGCGGTTTGCCGTCCCGCAGGGCCTGACCGGGTGGTGGCAGGTCAACGGACGATCGGACAAGCCGATGCACTTGAGCACGGAGGATGATCTGTACTACGTCTACAACTACTCCCTTTGGCTGGACGTCCTCATTCTGCTGCGGACTCCTGTAGCGGTGCTTCTTGGGGAGGGCGCCTTCTGATGCGGCGCCTGCCTCAGATTCGGCTCGGTAGAACTCCGGGTCCGGATTCGGCTGCCGGCCGGATGGTATGGCTCGGGATTCTCCTGGTGATCGGCCAGTTCGTGATCCTCTTGGCAACGCAGGCCGTCCCCTTGACGGCACGCATTTGGGCCATGCGAGTCGAGACGGCCCTCGCCCGCAGCGCACATCTTGCTTATGGGGACGAGTTTACGGGTTATGTGCTCTTCCTCCGTCGCGTGATCCCAGACGAAGCCCTTGTTGTAATCCCCTCGCACGAGGCGGATCCCGTTTTGGGAGAGATGCCCTTCATGCAGTACTTTCTGTTTCCTCGCCGCCTGACGAATTGCCCGGTCCAGTCGCAATGGTCGGAGTGCGTCATCCACTATGGCGGCCCGCAGACGTATTTGATTGCGGTCGGTTCCTTTCCCCCTCGCTCCGGGCTCGAGGGTATCAAGGAATACATCGCCTACGACGAATCGCGCGGAGTCCTCGCTCCTCGGGGAGAGCAGGGCGGTTGAGCGAACCGCGTTTCCTGTCCGCCCTGCTTCTCGACGTGGGCGTGCTGATCGCTCTCCTGATCCTCGGGTGGCTCGTCGCTTCGAGGGTGGACCCCGGCGGGTCGAGGCTCTTCGCCGCCGCGCTGGCGTTCCCCCTTGGATCCGGATTGCTCACGCTCTCCATCTTTGTCCTGTCCCTTCTGGGGGTGAGCCTGGGCATTGGGATGACGGTGGCCGTTCTCGGCACGGCGATCCTGGTCTTGGGGTCTTCCGGCGCGTACCTCGCATCGAAGAGGCCCTCCCCAACCGCGTCCGCGGCGAGGAGGGTTGAAACCAGGGGGAAGAGATGGGAACTTCCGGCCCTGATGGCGATCGCAATCCTGTGCGCTGTAAGCATCGCCGTCTCGATCGGCCGGTCGTATTCCACGTGGGACGCTGCCGCGATTTGGGGAGTCAAGGGCTATGGAATCGCGCGAGCGGGCACGATCTGGGCCGCGTCTGACTGGGGGGCGTACGGCCTCTCCTATCCCTTGAACATTCCCCTCCTTGTCTCGGTCTTTGCCATGTTGGACGGTGACATCGTTCCCGGATCCAAGTTGATCTTTCCCCTGTACTACGCCTCCCTGGCTTTGGGCTTGCTCGCTCACTTGCGCCAACGGGGAGCGATCGTGGGGACGTGGGCGGCTGCCTTCGTGGTGGCGTTGCCGATCGTGTTTGACCACGCCACGCAGGGCTACGCCAACTTGCCGTTCGCAACCTATATTGTGCTGGGCACGTTGTTGGCGGCCGAAGCGGCCTCGTCGGGGCGCCGCGGGCCGGCCGCGTTGAGTGGGATGGCCTTCGGGTTTGGGGTATGGACTCGTCCGGAAGGACTGCCTCTGGTTGCGGCCGCCTACGCAGCCCTACTGTTAGGCGCCGCGGCAGGCGGCCTGCGCTGGAAGCCTGGTTGGGAGTGGTTCCTCCCCTGCGTCCTTATCGGTGGCGGCTGGCTCGCTTTCAGTGTGGGGAAAGGGGCTGCAAGCCCTCTCGATAACGTGATTCAGAGCGCCGCGGCGTCCCTTTCGGCAGGAAAACCGAACCTGATCGGCCTCTACTGGATCGGTAGGTACCTGGTGCGAGACGCGCTGCGCCCGTCCGTGTGGGGGATGCTTGTCCCGGCCGTGGTCATCGGCGCGGTTCTCCACTGGCGTAAGTCGCGCCTGAAGGCGGAGGCGCGGGATACGATGATCCTTGCCACGGCTGTCACGACGGGCGGTCTCGTTCTCGGGTACTACCTCCTGGTATCCTTCACCGGCAACCTTGAATGGTGGCTGGATACCGGGCTGAGTCGAATGCTGTTGCCGAGCGCGCTGCTTCTCGCAGTTTGGGCTGTCGCCCCCTGGCTCGAATCTCGCCAAGCGGCTTGATCTGGAAATGGTCCCCTCAAAGGGATGAGGTTTGCCAGGACGCCTCGGACCGTGTCTACCTCGCTGCTCGCCCGCGGAGTCATCGCGCCTCCCCTGACGTATCAGATTCGATGCCGAGCCTTTGGCGCAGAAGCATTCGGTTCCCGCCGACGGGCGAGGAGTCGGCAAGCTCGAATTCCACGCGGCCTTACGTCCCCGGCCGGCAGCATCCGTGGCTAGCCTCCTTTTAGCTCTGACGCTTCTCTTGCTCATGATTGAAGAATTGGGCCGGGTGCCGGCTGACGCAGCGCAGCTCCGGCCCTGGCAGGGATCCATCCTCATCGCCTCGTCGATCCTGGGGGTGCTGGTTGTCATCGTCACGGAAGGCCTCAGCGCATTCCACGCGCTCAAACAGCTGCCCTTAGCAGTCGCCTGGCTGGCGGTCGCGGCTCTGGCGTTCATCTATGGCCATCGACGGAATCTCCTGAGGCCGGGATGGTCGCGGGCTGTGGAATTGCTGCGGGGCCTGGAGCTGCTCGAAAGAGTCGTCGTGGGTTTCTTCTTCATCCTGGTGATCCTCGTGCTGTCCGTCGCCTTGGCCTCTCCACCGAATAACGTAGATGCTCTCCAGTACCATATGCCTAGAGTCATGCATTGGCTGCAGGACGCCAGTCTGAGCCATTTCGCAACCCCCTACAACAGCCAGAATAGTCGACCGTACTGGGCCGAGTTGGTCATCCTCAACCTGCGAGTCTTGTGGGGAAGCGACCAACCGGTCAATCTCCCTCAGGCCTTCAGTCTCATCGGCATCGTGATCGCCGCCACGGGCATGGCTCGTCTCTTAGGCGGCAGTCGGCACACGCAAATCCTGGCTGGAGCGCTCGCCTTCAGTGTCCCGATGGCCCTCCTGCAAGCGTCGACCCCGAAGAATGACGTGGTGTCATCGTTTTGGGTCGCCTCGACCGCGTACTTCGTCATCGGGGAAGACCGAAATGGACTGACACGCAGGGAGAGATGGGCATTGTTCGCTTCCGTGGCTCTGGCCCTGCTGACCAAAGGGACCGGGATTCCCTTTGTGGCGGCGCTTCTGCTCTGGTATGCCGCTGTGGGAATTCGGCGCCGAGGCATTGCGCCGTTCGCCGCAGAGAACGCCGCGGCGGTCCTCGTCGTCATCCTACTCAACGGGCCGTTCTGGTACCGAAACATCGCGACCTACGGAGGACCGTATGGGTCGAGGCTTCCGGTGGTCCTGTTGCACCGTTCGGAGCAGGGCCTCCTGGGGCTTGGAGGCCACGACGAAGGATCCGTCCCCGCCGACAGCCAGGGCCTTGCGGGTGCGGGGAGGGCTTCAGGTACGCCGCCCTTCTTCCCTCCGGCCATCATGGAAGGCGCGGAAAAGTACCTGGCCCGATGGGCCCGGATGATGGCCATGCATTTTGTGACACCGCTGCATGGGTTGAATACGGCCATCTTTCGCGAGATGCGCCGCCTTCCTGCCGTCTTTCCGAACGGTTACGTGACCTCTTTGGAGCTCGCGGCCTGGAATCACGAGATGACCGCGGGGAACCCGCTCCATGTCGTCCTCATCGCAGGTGCATTCGGATGCCTCATCTTCTCTCGGCGGGCTCGAAGCTTGGGTCCTCTTCTCTTGCTGGCGCTGGCTGCCTGCTTCGGACTCTTCTTGCTTTCGTTTGCCAAGTGTATTGATTCCGTGTTCTGCATGCGATATCAGCTAAGCTTCTTCCAGCTCACCGCGCCGGTCATGGCCGTCGTGCTGTATCGGGTCGCGCCGCGGGCAGTCGGAGTGGCAGCGGCGGTCGTCTTGGTCTATGCCATACCCTACGTCTTGTTCAACAACATGCGCCCCGTGGTCGGTATCCCGCCCTGGCCGACTCGGATCGGGAGTGTCTTCACGGAGGACGTCGATCGGATCCTCTTTGCCCAGAGCCCGGAAAAGCGCGACGAGTATGAATACGTCGCGGCGCGTGTCTTGGAGGCGGGCTGCCGGAAGGTAGGACTGGTTACCTCGCGTTACGATCTCGAGTACACGCTGTGGAGGCTGCTGCATGCTCCGGAGAGCGGAGTTGAGGTCCAGCATCTCCGAGCCACCAGGGAGACCGAGAACTACATCGACCCGGGATTCTCCCCGTGCGCCGTCATTTGCACGGATTGCGGCAGACTCCCTGCAGGATTCGACATGCCTCTTGCGACGGACCTGGGGCATGTTCGCCTGTATCTCCGGCGCCCGGATTGAGCGCCTGATGGTGAGCCTCCCCATGGATGAGGTAAGCCGCCTGGGTCCGGATCCATGACGCCGATCGTCTCCATCATCGTCCCGTGCTACAACGAGGCCGCGACCATCGGCTGGTTGCTCGAGGCCGTGGCGCGGCAGGACGCCGGCGTGGACAGCCTGGAGGTTCTGGTGGCCGACGGCATGTCCGAAGATTCCACACGGAAGATCGTCCGGCAGTTTGCGGATGGACAACCCCATCTCGCGATTCGCATCGTCGACAATGTGGCCAGGAGCATCCCGGCTGCGTTGAATCGCGCTATCGAGGCTGCGACAGGGGAGGTTCTCATCCGACTCGATGCGCACTCGATACCGGCCGGGGACTACGTTCGGCGGTGCCTGGAGACGCTGGCGGCGACGGGCGCTGCCAATGTCGGCGGCGTCTGGGAGATCCGACCGCAAGGGGCGGGTCGGATCGCCCAATCGATCGCTCGGGCCGCGTCCCATCCGCTGGGCGCCGGCGATGCGCGATACCGAATTCGGGGCCAGGCGGGACCGGTGGATACGGTACCTTTCGGCGCCTTTCGCCGGGAGTGGGTGCGGCGCGTCGGGCCCTTCGACGAAAGCCTCTTTTCGAATGAGGACTACGAGTTCAACTACCGGATTCGTCAGGCCGGAGGAAAGATCTGGTTCGACCCTTCGATTCGTTCGACGTATTTCGCCCGCAGCACGCTCGCCGATCTATGGAGGCAATACGCTCGCTATGGGTACTGGAAAGCCCGCATGCTCCTCCGACACCCGGGTTCGCTGCGGTGGAGGCAGGCCTTACCCGCCTTGTTCGTCGCCACGACGGTCGTTGGGCTGGCCGCGGTTCCGTGGTGGCCGTCGGCACGAGTGTTGCTCGGGATACAATGGTCCGTCTATCTTTTGATTCTGATCGCGTCGGGAGTTGTGGAGGCCGTTCGCCGCAGAGCGATCTTCTGGATGGCCGGGCTTCCTGCCTCCTGGGGGACGATGCACATCGCCTGGGGCACGGCATTCTGGTGGGGGCTTCTCGAGGGCCTGGGTGGGCGAAACCGAGCGTGACATCTCCCTGACACGGCGTTCGTGGCGACTGCGGTCCGGTGAACGTCGGTGGTTACTGCTCGCCGGCGATTTCCTTGCTGCCGCAGCCGCCACGTATCTGGCGTTACAGCTCTGGTCTCGGCTGGATTACCTCGGGAATGAGAGCCTGATCACCTTCGTGCGGCTCCGTTCGCCCTGGTTCCCCTTTCTGCCCTTCCTGTGGTTGCTGTTGCTGGTGGAGCTTTACGAAGTCCACCGGGCTGCCTCCTTGCGATACACCGTGCGCGGGTTGCTGCTGGCGGCGGCGGCCGGGGCCGTCATCTACCTCCTGGTGTATTTCACCTCGGGGCAGGGATCGCTCCCGCGGCGCGGGGTGCTCTACTTCCTGGCCTTAGCCACCCTGTTGACCTTGCTCTGGAGGCTGTTTTACGTGCGGGTCTTCACGGCGCCGGCGATGATGAGGCGGGTCGCGATCGTCGGGGCCGGCGAGAGCGGTCAGGAGTTGCTACGCGTGATCCAGGCCCTGCAACCTCCGCCGTTCCACATCGTCGGGCTCTTCGACGACGACCCGACCAAGCAGGGGAAGGAGGTGCTGGGCGTACCGGTCCTGGGAGAGAGTGGCAAGCTTCTGGGCGTCGTCGACCAGTTCGCCGTGACCGATATCATCGTCGCCATCCTCGGGCCGATGAATGGGGCCATGTTTCAGGCCCTACTGGATGCTCAACAGGCCGGCGTCGAGATCACCCGCATGCCCGTCGCCTACGAGGAGTTGATCGGACGCGTGCCCATCCACTACCTCGAGTCGGATTGGATGCTGCGATCGTTTGTCGACGAGGTCCGGGCCAGCGGGGTCTATCTCATCGGCAAGCGGATCGTCGACGTCGTCGCCGGCGTGGTCGGGGTGCTGGTGTTCCTCCTGACCCTGCCGTGGGTGGCGCTGGCGATTGTGATTGAGAGCGGTCGGCCGGTGTTCTACCGCCAGACGCGGCTGGGGCTGGGCGGCCATCCCTACCGAATTCTCAAGTATCGAACTATGACCCAGGACGCCGAATCGGACGGCCAGGCGCATTGGGCGCAGCACCGCGATCCGCGGATGACACGCGTCGGAACCCTCCTGCGACGGGTACATCTCGACGAGTTCCCCCAATTCTGGAACGTGTTGCGAGGGGAGATGAGCTTGATCGGCCCTCGGCCGGAACGCCCCGAGCTCGTGGCCGACCTGGAGAAGGCCATCCCGTTCTACCGCGCCCGCTTGTTGGTCAAACCTGGGCTTTCGGGGTGGGCCCAAGTCAATTTTGGCAAGGGGGCCTCGCTCGCCGGCTCGGCCGAAAAGCTCGAGTACGATCTGTACTACATCAAGCACCGCAGCCTGTGGCTCGATCTGTGGATCGTCCTGCGCACGCTAGGCGCGGTCTTCCGGTTCCGGGGAGTCTAGTGTCCCGTTCCGGAGGCATGCGGACCTATTGCATCCGGCATCCTTCAGCCCCCGGCCATCCCATCTACCGAGCTGCTGGATCGACGGCTTTTCTATTCCTTGATACGACGCTGCAACAGCTGGCCCACCCTGTCGAAAGACCGTGGCAATTTGAATGCGATCTTCCGGAACGGGACACAAGGTGATGCGACGGGTTCTGGTGACCGGCGGGGCCGGCTTCATTGGCTCGCACCTGGTCCAGGCGCTCGTCGAACGCGGTGATGAAGTGCGCGTCCTGGACGACCTCTCCAGCGGCTCGCGACAAAACCTGGAGGGGATCCCGGTCTCCTTGATCATCGCCAATCTAGAGGACGCCGAGCATGTCCGCGCCGCAAGCCGAGGCGTGGATGTAACCTTCCATCTCGGCGCCATGATCTCGGTGCCGCAATCTCTGGAAGACCCCGCCAGCTGCTACCGCCCAAACGTTCTCGGTTCACTCCATGTCCTCGAAGCAGCCCGCCGCGAAGGGGTCGGCCGCGTCGTGCTGGCCTCGTCGTGTGCCGTCTACGGCGACCGGGCCGCGGTAGCCAGCGAAGACGCCGCCGGCGATCCGCGATCCCCCTACGCCGCTTCCAAGCTGGCGATGGAAGAATTGGCCCGACTGTACGCCGGTACGTTCGACTTCGAGACGGTCTGCCTGCGTTACTTCAACGTCTACGGGCCGCGGCAGGACCCTCGCTCCCCCTACGCCGCCGTCATCCCGCTCTTCCTTCAGGCCATGTTGGAGAACCGCCCGGCAACGATCTACGGCGACGGAACGCAGTCGCGCGACTTCGTGTTCGTCGAGGACATCGTGCGCGCCAACCTGTTGGCGGCCGAAGCGCAAGCCGCCTCCGGCGCCGTCTTCAACATCGGCCGCGGCGAGGCGGTGACGATCCTCGAGCTGCTCGACCAGCTCCGCCGTTTCTTCCCTCAGGCACCCGAACCCGTGTTCGCAGCTCCACGCCCAGGGGACATCCTGCTCTCCGCAGGGGATATCCGCCGTGCAGCAGAAGCGTTGGGGTACCGCCCGGCCTGGCCCTTGCATCGAGGCCTGGAGGCGACGGTACAATGGATGCGAGGCGAATCCGCCCGGTGAGCTCATGAGGCAGCCCTTTCAGATCCGCAACCGTTTCTTGCTATTGGCCGACCTCGTCCTGATCGTGACGGCGGTGCTGGCGAGTTTCGCCTTGCGCCTGGATATCGGCCCGACCTTCGTCTCCTATCTGCCACGGGCCTGGCTGATGGTGGCCATCGCGCTGCTCGTCAAACCGACGACGTACTACCTGTTCGGTCTCTATCGCCGATATTGGGTCTACGCCAGCGTCCGCGAGATCCAATTAATCGGCCTGGCGACGGTCACAGCGTCGATCCTGGTGGCGCTCTTCGTCATCCTGCTCGTACCGCTTACCGGCGAAGGCAGCTTCCCGCGCTCCGTCCTGGGAATCGACTGGCTGCTGTCGCTCTTGTTGGTCGGCGGCCTGCGTTTTTCCGTCCGCCTCATCGCCGAAGTCGTTCAGCGCTCCGGCCAAGAGGTCCGGCCCGGCGGGGTCCGAAAGGTCGTGGTGGTCGGCGCCGGCGACGCCGGGACGCTCATGGTGCGCGAGATGCAGCGCAACCCGCAACTACTGCTGCATCCAGTGGCCTTCGTTGATGATGACCCGGAGAAGCTGAAGAAGGACATCTACGGCGTGCGTGTCGCCGGCCATCTGGACCAGTTGGCGGCGGTCATCGAGCGCAGCCGTGCCGACGTAGTCATCATCGCCATCCCGACCGCGGCCGGCGCCGTGGTCCGCCGCGTCGCCGAGACCTGCCGGCGGCTCAGCATCCCGTTTCGAACGATGCCGGGGATCTACGAGCTCTTGGGAGGCAAGGTCAGCGTCAGCCGCCTGCGGGACGTCGAGATCAGCGACCTGTTGCGCCGCGAACCGGCCGCCATCGACGATGAGGCGGTGGGTCGCAGCCTGGCGGGCAAGCGCATCCTGGTCACCGGCGCGGGCGGGTCGATCGGGTTGGAACTGTGCCGCCAGATCACCCGCTGGCGCCCAGCCGAGCTGGCCCTGCTCGGGCATGGCGAGAACAGCATCTTCGAAGCTTTGCTGGACCTCGAGGAGAACTACGGCGACCTGCCGATGCATGCCGTCATCGCCGACATCCGCGACCAGCCGCGCATTCAGAGCGTCTTCGACCGATTCCGGCCCGACGTCGTCTTCCATGCCGCCGCCCACAAGCACGTCCCCCTGATGGAAGTCAACGTCGAGGAGGCGGTCAGCAACAACGTTCTCGGAACGCAGACCGTCGTCAACGCCGCCCTGGGCTGCGGCACGGAACGGTTGGTTTTGATCTCCACCGACAAGGCCGTCCAGCCGTTCAACGTCATGGGGGCCACCAAGCGCATCGCCGAGCTGATCGTGCGTGACGCCGCGCAGCGATCCGGGCGAGCCTTTGTTTCGGTCCGCTTCGGAAACGTGCTGGGAAGCCGGGGCAGCATCGTGCCCTTATTCAAACGGCAGATCGCCCATGGCGGGCCGATCACGATCACCCACCCCGACATGAAGCGCTACTTCATGACGATTCCCGAGGCGGTCCACCTGGTCTTGCAGGCGGCCGGTATGGGCGAGGGGGCGGAGGTGTTCGTCCTTCGGATGGGCGAACAGGTGTCGGTGCTGGAGCTGGCGGAGGACTTGATCCGCCTCTCCGGCCTGGAGCCCAGGCGCGACATCGAGATCGTGTTCACCGGGATGCGCGCCGGCGAGAAACTGAGCGAGACCCTGTGGGACGAGGGGATGCGCTACGAACCGACTTCGCATCCGGACATCGTGCGCCTCGACGACGAGATCCCATTGCACGGCGAAAGTCTGGCGGCGACGATCGATGAGTTGGGGCAATTGGCGCGCGAGGGGGATGTAGGCGCCATCGTCGGCTTGCTTGGCGAACGCGTGCCGGGCAACCTCCTTGGTCAGGCCCCGCCGCCGGACTTGAAAGCTGTGTTGTAGCCCTACTCGACTCGAAGGTTCTGGCACCGTCCCCTGGTCTACCACCTTCGGATCCAAGTCGGGAATCGCAGGCTGCCGCCACCTTTTCCATCTACATTGCCGAAAGGCGCACTAATATCACGTCACCCCCGCGAATCGCGCTTCGCATCCCGAAGGGGAGGCGGGGGTCCAGTGCTGTGACTCAGACTGGATTCCCGCCTTCGCGGGAATGACAGTCCCGGAAATCGCACCGGTTGACCCGGAACGGGCCTCCGACGGCTAGCCGCCAGTTGGCGTTTCTGTTTCCGTCGGCGTCAGCGTATCGGTGACTGACGGTGTTGCGGATGGGGGGGTTGTCTCGGTCGACGTGAACGTGGCCGTCGGGAAGGGGGTGAACGTCTCCGTGGCTGTCGGGGGAGCGAAGGTGCTGGTGGCCGTCCGAGGCGTCTCGGTCTGCGTCGGGGTCTCCGTCGGGGCCAGCGTGACTTCCGCCGTGGGCGCGGGAGGTGTGACCGTGGCGGTCGGGGATGGCGAAGGTGTGCCGATCGGAGGGGCATTGCGGATGGCGACGATCCCAGCGCAATAACATGGAATCGTGACAACGATGATCGAAGCGAGGACGATATAGAGCGTCTGATTCGAACGGCGCATGAAAGGCCTTGTCCTGCGGCGCGCATCATAGCAGGTTCGCCAAAGCCGGACAAGCATGCGGCCGTCGACGAACCTGGTGTCCGGCGGGTTGAGCTACACTAGGAGGCGTGAGCGCCATGGACGCGGTGCGCCGTTCCATAACCCTCGACCGGCGTCCTGCCGCGCAGCCGAAGCCAGATTCGTTTGCGTTCGCGTTATGGGTGGCGGCCGTTCTGGTGGCGGCGATGGCGCTGCCCGCGGCGGATTGGACAGATCACCTGTGGATGATCCCGATGCTGTCCGTCGCCGGCCTTTTCCTCGGACTGCTGTTGGTCGTCAGCCGGCTCTCCGGACGCGCGGCCTTCGTCCTGGCATTGGGCTATGGCCTGATTCTGGTGCTCTGGGAGATGACGGCCACGCTCGACCCTGGGATGGCCTGGCGGGATCGGGCCCTCAACATTTTGAGTCGCACGGCCTCCTTCGGCCTGCGCCTGCTCATCGGGGAGCCGGTCGACGATCCGCGACTGTTTTTGCTGTTGACGTCGATGTTGTTCTGGGGGATGGCCGTGTTCGGAACCTGGTGGCTGTTCCGGAGAGGGGGATTGTGGCTGGCCGTTTTCCTTCCCGGCCTGGCGGTCTTCCTCAATGTTTACTTCTATCGACACGGCGCAAGGCTCGAGTTCTACTTGCCGATCTTCCTGCTCGCCATTCTGGCCTTGATTGCCCGGATGGAGCCCACCGGTCGGCGGGTGGACTGGGAAAGGTTGCACGCCCAGACTTCGCCGGACGTCGCCTCCCGGATGACTCGGGTTGGGATTGCCACGGCTGCCCTCCTCGTGGGATTGGCATGGCTGGTTACCCACCCGCCAGACATGCAGATTCCGTCGGGTCGGGCGGGATCGACAATCTTCTCCTCTTTCGACAATTTCTTTTCAGACGCTTTCGCCGCTCTGCGTTCCCCGGTCAGCGTTCAGGGCGAGATGTTCGGCCGCTCCCTGGCATTAGGGGCTGGCCGCGACCCCGGCAGCGGAGACGTCTTCCACGCAGCGGCGGATGGAACGTTGCCCGAGGGCGCGCGTCCCTATTGGCGTGGCCGATCCTTCGATACGTATGAAGACGGACAATGGATCACGACGGCCGGGGAAAACGCGACCTACCTCCCGGAGCTTGGCGATGTAATCGAGGTCTCCAACGTGGGGCGGGTGCTCATCGATTTCACCATCTCGCCGGTTCTTCCGGCCATGAAACTCCTCTACCTCCCGGCCGAATGGTCGCGGATGGATCGGGCGGCTGACATTCGGCAGGTCGAGCAAGGCGGGGAAGTGGTCGACTTGCTGGAGGCCGTTTCGGCCGAAGGCCTCGTGCCCGGCGACAGCTACCGAGTCCGTTCGTGGATTGCGGTTCCGACCGCAGAAGAACTCCGAGCGGCGGGAACGGACTACCCGGACTGGGTGCGGCAAGCCGACCTGCAGCTTCCGGCGGACTTCCCCGCCGCCGTCGAAGGCCTGGCGCTCGACATCACGGCGAGTGCCTCGACGCCTTTCGACAAGGCCCAGGCGATCACGGACTGGCTGCGCTCGAACATGCGCTATCAGCGGGAGATCGACGCTCCGCCTGCCGGTGCGGAACCGATCGAGTGGTTCCTATTCGACTCGCGCGCCGGGTTTTGTGATTACTACGCCAGCAGCGAGGTCCTGATGCTCAGGGCGGTCGGCGTTCCGGCCCGCTTGGCCGCCGGCTTTGCCGCGGGTGCCTATGATGCAGACAGCCACGAGTACGCGGTCGCCCTATCGGACGGCCACTCCTGGCCGGAGGTCTACTTTCCTCAATACGGCTGGGTCGAGTTCGAACCGACCGCATCCCAGCCGGCCCTGGCGCGGTCTTCGGCCGCAGCGGAGGCCGCCAGTCCGGGAGCGGGGGAGCAGGACACACTCGAGCGCGGCTCCCGGGCTGGAGTGCCGGCAGGCGGGGATGCCTGGGATTTCTCCCTCCGGACCGAGGCGGGGGATCTCGAAAACCAGGCGAGCGCACCAGATCCCATCCGGTTCTGGTACGGGCTGCTGTCGATCGGCGCCGCGGCGGCCCTTCTTTCGATTGCGACCGTACGGCGGATCGTCGCCGGCGTCGTTCTGACGGGCACGCGCGTGATCGGCCTGAATGCCCCTTCGCTGATTCGCGGGTGGGCCACGCCTCCGGGAACCGAAGCGACCGCCGCCTTTCGCCGACTCGCGCCCTGGCCGAGTCGGCTGGGGAGTCCTCCCCGCGTCAACGCAACACCCTATGAACGCGGGCAGGCCGTCGCCGGGGCGCTGCCGGAACAGCGGGAGACGATCGAAACGATCATCGACGCCTACAGCCTGGAGAGATACGGCGGCCGAGTCCCGGAATCGGGGCGGGCCTCTCGCGCCTGGAGAGCTCTCCGGCCCCACCTGTACCGGGCCCGCCTGCGCAGGCTGCTGTCCACCCTGGTCCACCCGCGCAGCCGCTAGCTGAGATCCGTGGACGGTTGAACCTCGAGGCTCGGCGGCGACCATGATCCAGGTCAAACCGCTACCCAGCGATGGCCGCGTATAATCCTTAACCGCAGTAAGGCGCCCTCCAGAACCCAGCATGGCAGAACCGACGGTACGCCTCCGCCCAAGTGAACATCTCGCCCGCCTCAGCCTCCTGGCGGAGGATCTGCGCGGTCAGCTGACGGAATTTCGGTCGCGGCTGGGTGCGTCTCAGCCGGAATTCCCGAAGGGGGTCCTCGACGGGCTGCGACAGCTCGGCGGGACTCTGCAGTCGCTGAGAGCGACCGTCGAAGAGGGCGAGCAGGAACGTTCGAACCTTGCCGCCCTGGCCGATGTCGGTCGCGTCGTCAACTCCTCCCTCGATCGCGACACCGTGCTGGACGAGGTCATTGACACCCTCATCCGAATCACCGGCGCCGAGCGAGCCTTCTTGATGCTGGGAAAACCGGGCGAGCTGCGGGTGGAGGTCGCCCGCAATTGGGACCGGTCAGCGATTTCGCGAGACGAAGACGCCTTCAGTCGCACGGTAGTCGATCGGGTGGCCCTCATCGGCGAGCCCGTGCTCACGACCAATGCCCAGGCGGACGAACGTTTCGCCGGGAAAGAGAGCATCGTCGCCCATAATCTGCGGTCGATCCTGTGCGTCCCGATGAAGGTCAAAGGCGAGCTGGTCGGCGTCATCTACGCCGACAACCGTGTCAAGGAAGGCTTGTTCTCCGACAAAGACCGCGATCTTCTGGCGGCCTTTGCCGATCAGGCGGCGGTGGCGCTCGAGAACGCCCGCCTGTTTGGCATCGTCGAGAGCACGTTGCAGGAAGTGACCAAGCTGAAGATCCGCATGGATGACGTGTTCGCCTCGATCGCCAGCGGAGTCATCACCTCGGACGTAGAAGACAACATCGAATTGTGCAACAAGGCCGCCGAGACCATCCTGGCTCGCACCGCGAAAGGCTTGGAAGGTTCACCCCTCGACTCGCTGTTGTCCCTGCTCGCTCCCGATCTCCCGCCGCGCATCGCCGAGGTCCGTCATTTGGAGAAGCCCTTGGTCGGCTACGAGGTCCATACCGACATCGAGGGCCGCGGGCGAGTGAACCTGACCCTGAGCGCGACGCCGCTGCGAACCGCGGCCGAGCAAATCCAGGGTGTGACACTGGTCTTGGACGACCTGACCGAGAAGCGAAAGCTGGAGGCCACCCGCCGGCTGTTCGAGCGGATGGTCAGCCCGGCGGTGATCGAACAAATTGATCTAGATGGGGTTCAGCCTGAAGGCCGGGTGGAAGAGATCACGACCCTCTTCGCGGATTTGCAGGGGTTCACCGCGCTGGGCGAAACCGTCGGTCCCGAGAGGCTGGTGAAGGTCCTCAATCGATATCTGGCCTCGGCCGCAGAAGCCATCCTGAAGGAGGAGGGCACGATCGACAAGTTCCTGGGCGACGCCATCATGGCCTGGTTCAACGCGCCGATGCCTCAGCCCGACCATCGGCTGCGCGCGGCGCGGGCCGCTCTCGGGATTCGGCGCGCCGCCGTAGCTTTGCGCGAAGAGATGGAGGAGGCCTTCCGACTTTCGTGGCGGGTCGGTGTTCACACCGGGCCGGCGCTCTTGGGGTTGGTGGGGACGGAGTCGAGGGTCGAGTACACCGCCATCGGCGATAGCGTCAACACGGCCAAGCGGCTGCAGGAAAACGCCGCCGTCGGCCAGATCCTGCTGAGTCGGGAGGCGGCCGCCCCGATCCTCGATGAGCTCGATGCCGAGGAAGTCGCGCCGGTGCAGGTCCAGGGGAAGAAGGCTCCGCTAGCAGTCTGGGAGTTGCGGGGTCTTCGCCCGCGGCCGCAGGAATCTTCCCAGTAGGGGGCGTTTCGCCCCTACAGCTCTTTGGCAGCTCGTCAGCTCGCAAGGAGCTCATCGCCGTAGGCGAAGACCGCCGGCCCTCCACCGGTGTGCCAGAAGAGCACTCGCTCGTCGGGCGAAATCCGCCCTGTCCTGATCAGGTCCATCATCCCTCCTGCTGCTTTGGCTGTGTAGACCGGGTCGAGCAACAACCCTTCCAAGCGGGCAAACGTGCGGGTCGCCTCGATCTCCCGAGGGCCCACGACGGCGTAACCTTGGCCAAGGTAGTCGTCGACGACGTCCACCTGAGAAGGGTCGAAAGAGGAGTCGATGTCGAGCAGGTCGGCCGTCTGGCGCGCCAGATCGGCGACCGCCTCGCGCAGCGCCGGGGCCGGCCGGTCGACGCTGATGGCGGTGATCCGGCCGCCGAAACCGAAGAGCCGGGCGCCGACGACCATCCCGCTTTGCGTCCCCGCAGACGAGGATGCGAAGATGATGCGATCGAAGATCGTGCCTTGCTCTGCCAATTCGGCCATCGCCCGGACATACCCCAGGGCGCCCACCGGACTCGAGGCGCCGTAGACGATCTTGTACGGCCGTCGCCCGGCAGCCCACAGCTCCTGGAAAACTTCCTCGAGGACCTTGTCCGGGTCGCGTGAGCCGGCCCAACGCACCTCAGCACCACATAGCAGGTCGAGCAACAGGTTGCCGGTTGGACGCAAGGGGGCCTCTCCCCGCAGGACCAGCACGCACTCGAAGCCGACGTGAGCCGCGGCGGCCGCCGTCTGGCGGCACTGATTCGATTGCACGGCGCCGGTGGTGATCAACGTCCGGGCGCCGTCGGCCTGCGCCTCTGCCAGCAGATACTCCAGTTTTCGCACCTTGTTGCCGCCGAAGGCAAGCCCAGTCTGATCGTCCCGCTTGACCCACAGCGGCTGGCCCCCCAGGTGCGCGCCGAGGCGCGGCATCGGCTCGATCGGGGTGGGGAGGTGGGCGAAACGCAGTCGTGGGATTCGATCGAGAGACATTCGGTCCGCTCCAGGTTGGCCCGATGCCGGTTGAGGACGGCACTCGTGTCCGGGCCGGTTGGACTTCCTCGTGCCGAAGCTATCTTAACCTAGCATGCCTAAGGCCGACCTGGCTCGCTCGGATCGCCCTGCCGCCCCGGATTCGTGAACGCAGGAGGTGGAGGCTCCAGCCCTACTGGACAACCTCACCCTCAGCGAAGTGTTCGGCGCGACGTTATCGTTGGCTTTGTCACAACCTTGCAGCCACGCATCCACCTCAGCGCGACCTGGGCGCTGGTACAATCGCTACGACAGATGTCTTGTCGAGAACCTGGTTCTCATCATCGGCCGGGTTTGGCGTAGACTATCCGGTGCCCGGCGAGATGGCTCACTTCGGTAGTCGATGACGTCTATGGGCCGAGAGCTGCTTGCCCGCTTGATCCTGCTAATCCTTTCCATGATGGCCCGCTGCTCACCTCGAGCAGAGGTCCCACTCGCGGCTAGCTCCACGTCACAGGCAACCACAAGGGTCGCAGGCGGCGTTGGACTCCCAACGGCGTGGATCGCCACATCGCCTCCCGCCCCGCCGCTTCCGGCCACGCCCATCCCGTCAACTGCCACTCCGAGCGCAACTCCCACGAACATACCTTCGCGCCCGACCGAAGGACCGACGCCCGTCTCGCTAAGCGATATCTACATGGTCGACGCCACAAGCGGATGGGGCATCGGCGAAATCGGCGGACGGGGAGCCCGCGTCGTGTACACCCACGATGGCGGGTTCACCTGGGAGGACATTTCCCCGGCACCGTTGGATCCCCTTCCAGCCGGTGAGGAGTACGGCGCGGTCGGTTTCTTTTCGAACGAAAGCGCGGCTTGGGTTCTCTTCTACCGTTTTCGCCCCGAGACCACGGGTCCGCTGGACTTGGAACAAGCTGCGGTTTGGCACACGGAGGATGGCGGAAAGACCTGGGAGCCGCTCGGAGCTTTGCTCGGCGTCCATCCCATCGAGCGACCTTGGACGCCGGTCTTCGCCTTCGACTCCCAAGGCCAAACCGGCCTGGGATTCGTGCGGGACGGAAGCGGGGCGCAAGGCGTGCTGCTGCGAAGCGGGGACGGTGGAAAGACATGGGAGGAGGTAACCCCGGGTGGAGGGGCGGATCGCGCCTATATCGAGAGTTGCCTGATTTCCGGCATGCAGATGGACCTGACCGATGGGGGCTCGGGATGGATATCGCTGGGAACAGATGGAAACGCCTGCTATCTCCCCGAGGGAGCGAACGAATTCGTCGGCATCTTGACCACCTCGGATGGAGGCATGAATTGGGGTGTCAAGGCTCTTCCTCCGCCTCCGAGCGATCCTGGGATCTTCGCCGATGAAGGCCACGAGTGTTTCACGCAATCGCCGACGTTGTTCAGCCCTCGGGAAGGGGCGCTGGTTGTCGAGTGCCTTGGTCCGCGCAGCGAGTACTATGCCAGAACCAATTTCGTCTATCGGACGACGAATGGCGGAACGTCCTGGACGATAAGCAGCTACCCCGGAGGAGTCCTGACATTCTCGGACCGCACTCACGCGTGGTCGATCGGGAAGTGTTGCGGGCTTGCCAACATGATGGACATTGACGCCAGCGTTGACGGAGGCCGGACGTGGAAGCTGATCGCCTCCGAGGAATGGGTCTCCAGCCTGGGGGGCGCGGAGGCGGGAATCAGTTTCGTTTCAAAGAATCTTGGCTGGGTGACCGTGGGCATTGCAAACGGGCAAGCGTTGATGAGGACGGTCGATGGGGGGACGACATGGGAGGAGTTGCAGCCGGTGACCGCCCTGACGACCGGGCCTGTGTCTTGCCCGGCCCCGTGCACGACCACGCCGTCCCCCTTGCCTCTTGCGAGCAGGACGCCAACGTCCGCCCCTGGTGCCATCCCGCACCTGGTATCAGGCCAGGACTTCCAGATCACAGGCATTCACATGATTGACAAAGCCCAGGGATGGGCGATCGGATTGACCCCGCGCCGGCGCTTGCCCTCGTCCGGGCCACGCGAGCAGTTTCAGCCTCAACAACCCCACGTCCTCTACACTCGCGACGGTGGCAACATGTGGCAGGACGTCACCCCTCCCGAGTTGTCGCCGGCGCAGGATCTCCTGGCGTTTGGCGAATTCCTTGATGCCGACAGGGCCTGGGTAATCTTCTATCCCACCTTCGGAGTGCCGGACCTTGCCAGGGTATGGAGGACTCAGGATGGCGGTCGATCCTGGCGACCCAGCGAGCCCTTACCATCACCCCGGGTTGACCTAGGAACCCTCGCGAACTTCCGCCCAGGGGCCATGGCCTTTGAGGACAGGGGCCAGCGAGGATGGCTGATGGTCGACCGATTGGAGGGCGGTGTCGTTGCGCTCTACCGCACCGACGATGGCGGCCAGTCTTGGAAGCTGCTTATCGATGGGGGCGTCGGCCGCGGCAATGACTTCTGCAATTGGACGGGTATGGCAATAGGCGGAGGGAAACTCGTTTGGCTCACCGTCTTCTGCTCGGGCGACATAGGCCCCGCCGCAAGGGTATACGTCACGCAAGACGGCGGCACCACGTGGGAGAGCCGTCGAGTTCCTGTTCCACAAGCCGGCGCGGCCACCGTGGATAAATGCCGAACCCATTCGCCCGCCTTGTTTTCGGAAGAGGAAGGCGCGTTGATCCTGACTTGCGGGAAATTCGAAGAGTCGAGCTCCTCCACGATTTCCAGATACCTATCCACCGACGACGGCGGCCGGACGTGGCGGACGAGGCTTTTTCCTGGGGGAGAATTGCAGTCCCTCAATCCATCGACAGCCTGGGCGATAGGAACCGCTTCCGGATACTATCCAGAATTGAGGCTTCCTGGGGAGCCGATTGACATCTACCAAAGCCTGGATGGCGGGTTGACGTGGGCGCCGCTCGGGCCCGTGTCCTGGTCCGGGCAGTTTAACTTCGTCACCGAAAGCTTGGGCTGGGCGGTGGCTCGTTCTGATGAGGAGTCTGCCCTCGTCCGGACAACCGACGGCGGCCGCAACTGGACCATCCTCGAGCCGAGGATTGGCCCTGAGAGTCCTCCCTGAAAAGCCCGGCGGCATCGGCTCTCGCCGACGTCCTCTGCGGGCCGAGCGTCGGTGAGCTGTCCTGGCACCCCGAAGGATTGAAGAAAGGGGACTGCTGAGTGGCCGGCGATCAGTGCCGAGCGACCGGCAGTCGAATCGCTGATCGGCACTCCACGGATCCCTGATTACGGATCCCCAACACTCGCTCGCTTGGCAAGCCTGGGCCCCACCCTCCCGATCCCGCTGTCGTTCACGCCGAGCTCCACTCTTATATGCCGCCGTTTGACCTCCGACATACATCTGGTCGACGCCTGAGACCTCCCTGGCGTGGCGAGAGGGCCATCGTGGCCGTTTCGCAGGTCGCCCACCTTTGGCGAAAAACGAGTCATACGCCAGGGTCGAGCATTCGCCTTGTCCGTTCCTGCTGGCGCCGTCTCGTCCATCCAAGCAGGCGGGGCAGGCCGGCGGTGTAGAGCCGGTAGGCGGCCGGCCGCGCAGTAAAGTCCCAAGAGCCGGCCAGCCGGACAAGGCGCGCGCCGAACCCCTCTTTGAAACGGTAGACTCCCCACATCGGATCGGCCGGATCGGGCGACTCGGGAGCGCCCCACAGGTCGTAGGTGTCGCAGCCGGCGTCGCGTGCCCACTGGATCGCGGCCCACTGCAATACATGATTCGGCATCCGTTCGCGGAAGGCGGTGCGCGACATCCCGTACAGATACCAGGCGCGACGGGCGTATCGGTAGACGATCAACCCGGCCACCGGCTCGCCTTCGACCTTGGCAAGGAAGGGCTGGGCCAGGCCGGCGTCCATGAACTCGCCCCACGCCCTGCGGTAGTAGCCGCGCGGTCGAATGACGAATCTGTCACGCACCGACGTCTCGGCGTAGAGGTCGTACAGGCAGTCGAAGTCCTGCGCCGTCCCCGCATGGACTTCGACCCCGCGCTTGGCCGCCAGGCGAATGTTATAGCGGGTCTTGGGCTTCATCGCCGCCAGGAGCTGCTCCTCGCTGAGACGAAGGTCGAGCAGCATCGTGCTGCCGAACTGAACAGCCTGATTCGAGCGGAACCAGCCGCTGCCGGCGAGGTGATTCACCACCTCCTCGGAGGTCTCGACATCGGGCTCGAGCTTGATCATCAGAGTCCGCGGCTGTGTGGCGAAGGCGGCCAGGTCCTTGAGCACAGCTTCCGTCAGGAGCGTGTTTGACCAGTCCAACACCGGACCGCGCGGGCAGTAAGCGACGGAAGCGAAAGACAGGCGTGAGCTGCTTGGCCATCGCCTTCGGAGGACCTGGGCTGCGGCGCGCGGTCGCCCGTCCTCTCCCATCCAGGCCCATCTCTCGGGCGACCAGCCGTAGTGCCCCTTGAATTCCCCCCACTGGTAGGACTGGAGCAGTGGCGGTTGGGGCAACGAGTCCAGGATCCGTGCCCATTCGTCCGCCGAGTCGATTCGCTTCAGGCGCAGGCCTGGCTGCACGCCAACATCAATCGGCATGGCGCGGACCGAAGAGGCGGTAGAGGCGGTAGAGCGACGGTCGTATCGGGAGTTCCCAGGCCCCGGGAGCCTGGACCCAGCGCCCTCCGAAACCGCGTTTGAATCGGTAGACGCCCCACAAGCCGTCCGACCGCGATTCGAAGCCGGCCTCGAGCGCTTCGGAGGGAGCGTCGGGGATTCCCCATAGGTCGTACCCTTCCGAACCGCGCCGTCGTGCCCATCGCATCGCTTCCCACTGGGCGAGATAGGTCGGCATCAGCTCGCGTAGCGCCGTCGTCGAGGCTCCGTAGAAGAACCATGCGCCCACGCCTCTGGCGAAGACCATCAGCGCCGCCAGTGGAGCTCCGTCTTTTTCGGCGATCAGCAGTTCACACTCCCCTCGTGGGTGGAACAGCTCGAAGGCGTCGCGGTAGTAGGCGGGGGTGTGGACCCCGAAACCTTGGCGATCGCCGGTGGACCGGAGCAAGGCTGCGAATCCCTGAGGGTCGTCCCAAGGTCGCACCGTAACCCCGCGCCGCGACGCCAGGCCGATGTTATAGCGGGTCTTTTGGTTCATCCCCGCCAGGATCTCGTCCTCCGACCCGCGGAGATCGACCACCAGCGTGGTGCGAGGTTGAATCGATCGGGTGCTCGGGAGAAAGCCAAGGTCCGACAGGCTGGCGGCTAGCGGATCGCCGACGTCCGGCTCGACAACCAGGGCAAAGGCGCCGTGGGCCCGGCAGGCCTTCACCAGCTCGGGAACCAGTCCCCGCCAGGCTCCCACCGGGCCCCGAGGGACGTAACCGATGCGAACCCCGGGGAGGACTCGCCGGAACAAGATCTGGGCGCCCGCGCCGCCGTCGGCCAGCCGGAATGGGCTCCAGCCGTGCCTGGCTTTAAGCTCCCCCCACGCAGAGGTTTGAAGTAGATGGGCCTGTGGGTGATCGAGAAGGAAGGCTTCCCACTCGCCTGCGGTTAGTGTCCCGTTCCGCATGTTAGCGACCAAACAGCCACGATCCTTTTGGCAGGGTGGGCCAGAGGCTGGGGTCTTGTTTCAAGGAGTGGTAGTGGCGTCGCAACGGGCCGGCTTCATCTCCGGAACGGGACACAGGGCTGGGGCCACGGCGCGAAATCATACCATTGTGGTAAAATGCGCGCCCCATGGGGTCGAGGACGCCCCACCTCGAGGTTTGCGTGTCGGGGCGTCCGAGCAAGCCAGTCCCCACGATCAGTGGATCAACCGAGGAGCGCGGATGTCCGACCAGTGGTTGTTCATCGCCCTCATCCTTCCGCTCGCTCTCTTCATGGCAAGTGTGCCGATCGGGCTGAGCCGGTTGATCGGCCCGCGCAAGTCGAATCCGGCTAAAGATGCGGCGTACGAGTGCGGCATCGAGACTGTCGGCGACACTTGGGTCCAGTTCAAGGTCCAGTATTACATCTTCGCCCTGGTCTTCGTCGTCTTCGACGTCGAAGCCGTTTTCCTCTTCCCCTGGGCGGTCGCCTACGAACAGCTGCAACTGTACGCCGTGCTGGAAGGGATCCTGTTCATACTGATCCTGGCGGCCGGCCTGCTCTACGCCTGGCGCAAGGGGAACCTGGAATGGATCTGATCCAGACCGGGCGGCGAACGCGGCTGATGCCCACCACGCGACATCAGCCTTTTCTTTGTCGAGAGGCGGACGAATGATCACCGATCCCTTCACTTTTGTCGGTGATCTGCTGCGAGAGTTCCTGATCGGGCTCGGCCTGACGCCGCCCCAGGCCTCCGGCGTGATCGCCTTTCTCGGCGCCGGCGCGCTGGCGACGGCCGTCCTCCTTTTGTGTTTCCTATTGATCTGGGCCGAGCGCAAGATCCTGGCTCGCATCCAAGACCGCATCGGCCCGAACCGGGTCGGCCCGTTTGGTCTGCTGCAGACCGTCGCCGATTTCGCCAAGCTGCTGACCAAAGAGGTCGTCGTCCCTAGCGGCGCCGACAAGCTGTTGTACTATCTGGCGCCGCCCCTGGCGGTGATGGCGGTGGTCGGGTTGTGGGCGGTGATTCCCCTGGCCCCCAACCTGGTCGGGACCGACGTCAATGTCGCCTTGATCTACTTGATCTCGATCGGCGCCATCGGGACGCTGGCGATCATGCTGGCGGGCTGGTCGTCGAACAACAAGTACGCGCTTTTGGGCGCCTTCCGCTCGGTGGCGATGCTCATTTCCTACGAAGTGCCGATGGTCCTGGCGCTGCTCGTCCCGACGATGCTCGCCGGGTCGATGGGGACGGTGGCCATCGTCGAGGCCCAGCGCCAGATGTGGTTCGTCGTCCTGGCGCCGCTGGCGGCGATCCTGTTCTTCACCAGCTCGATGGCCGAAGCCGGCAAAGCCCCGTTCGACTTGCTGGAGGCCGAGTCCGAGATCGTCGCCGGCTACAACATCGAATACTCGTCGATGGCCTTCGGCATGTTCTTCGTCGGGGATTTCCTGCACGGCTTCACCCTGTCGGCCCTCACCGTCACCCTGTTTTTCGGTGGGTGGCTAGGGCCCTACGTCGACCAGTACTCCTGGCTCGGCCTGATCTACTTCCTGGCCAAGACGGCCGTCGTCTATTTCGTCGTCATCTGGATTCGCGGCTCGTTGCCGCGGCTGCGCATCGATCAGGTGAATTCTTTCAACTGGAAGTTCCTCGTCCCCCTGGCGCTGTCGGTTGTCGTCGTGACGGCCGTCGCCGACAAGTCGGCCGCCGCCCTGGGCTGGGACCGCACCCTGGCGCTGTTCGTCGCCAACGGTCTGCTGCTGCTGGGAACCGTCATCGCCCTGCAGCTCTATGCGCGCTCGCAGCGACGGCGCTTTGAGCGCAGCCGGCCGGCGGCCGCGCCGGCGCCGGCGCGGTAGCGAGAGCCGTCCATGACGTTGCTCCAGGGCGTGTTCGTGGTCACCGCGTTGGCGGCTGTGATCTCAGCCGTGATGGTCGTCGCCAGCCCGCGCCTGGTGCATGCCGCGTTGTGGCTGGTGGTCACGCTGGGCGCCGTGGCCGTGCTCTTCATTCTGCTCGACGCCGGCTTTCTGGCGATGGTTCAGGTTGTGATTTACATCGGCGCCATCGCTATCTTGATCATCTTCACCGTCATGCTGACCCGCCGGGTGATGGCCGATAGCGGACCGCAGGCCAACCGCGCCTGGTGGTTGGCCGTGTTCATCGGGATCGTGATGTTCGCCGCGCTGCTGGCGCTGCTGGCCCAGATGCCGACCTGGTGGCAGGCGACGCCTCCCCCGCTCGCCGCCTCGGCCGACTTCATGATCGAGGACTTGGGAAAGTCGCTGGTCGATCTGGATCGATACGTCGTCCCCTTCGAAGTGGCGTCGGTGCTGCTCCTGGCGGCGCTCATCGGCTCCATCGTCCTGGCGCGGCCGCCGGCGGAGACCACCGGAAAGACGGGGCCGGAGTGATCCCTCTATCCTGGTATCTGATCCTGGCGGCGGCGCTGTTCTGCATCGGGCTCTACGGCGTGCTGGGCCGGCGTAACGCCGTCGCCATCCTGATGGGGATCGAGTTGATGCTGAACGCGGTCAACATCAATCTGGTCGCCTTCTGGAGATATCTGACCCCGGCGCTCATCGCCGGCCAGGCCTTTGCCATCATCGTCTTCGCCGTAGCCGCCTCCGAGGCCGCCGTCGGCCTGGCCCTGATTATCTCGATCTATCGCCAGCGCTCGACGGTGATCGCCGAAGAGATCGACCTGATGAAGTGGTAGCCGGATGACGACCGACCTGCTGATCTGGCTCATTCCGCTCCCGCCCCTGCTGGCGTTCGGAGCCATCCTCCTGGGCGGGTACCGCAGCAACCGTTTGAGCACATGGCTGGCCGTTGCCGCGATGGTGATCTCATGGGCCCTTGGGTTGTTCGTCTTCGCCCAAGCCGTTCAGACGGAGCACCTGGGGGCGAATCCCTTCACCTCGTCCATCCCGTGGCTGCCCCTGGGCACCAGCGTGATCGAGATCGGCGTGCTGATCGACCCGCTCTCGGCCATCACCCTGTTCTTCGTCGTCTGGACTTGCCTGGCGATCTTCGTCTACAGCATCGGCTACCACAACTTCGGCAAGCCGCGCGACGTGCAGGATGTTCCGGGCCTGCCGCCGCGCGCCAGCGGGATCGAACCCCTGTACGCTCGTTTCTTCGCCTTCATCTCCCTGTTCGCCTTCGGCATGTTGACGCTCGTCGTGAGCGACAACCTGCTGCTGCTGTTCATCGGCTGGGAGATCATGGGCCTCTGTTCCTACCTGCTGATCGGCTTCTGGTTCGGCAGGGAGTCGGCCCGTAAGGCGATGGTCAAGGCCTTCATCACGACCCGTGTCGGCGATGTCTTCATGCTGTTGGGCATGGTCGCCCTCTACACCGCCACCGGTACGCTCAACTTCCAGGAGATCTTGCGCAGTCCGGAGACACTGAATCGGCTGGCCGAGACGCCGGCCATTCTCGGCTTGTCGCTGGCCGGGTTGATCGGGCTGCTGCTATTCGCCGGGACGGTGGGGAAGTCGGCGCAGTGGCCGTTGCACGTCTGGCTGCCGGATGCGATGGAAGGCCCGACGCCGGTCTCGGCGATGATCCACGCTGCAACGATGGTCTCCGCCGGGATCTACCTGATCCTACGGTTCTTCCCGTTGCTGACGGTGGGCTGGCATCCGGGCGAGCCGCTGACGACGACCATGGCTGTCATCGCCGTCATCGGCGCATTCACGGCACTCTTCGCCTCGACCATCGCCGTGGCGCAGAACGACATCAAGCGGGTCCTGGCGTATTCGACGATCTCGCAGCTCGGATATATGGTGGCGGCGGTCGGGATCGGCGCCTTCGTGGCGGCGGCGTTTCACCTGGTCACCCACGCTTTCTTCAAGGCGCTGCTGTTCCTCGGATCCGGGTCGGTGATCCACGGGATGGAGCACGGCCAGGCGGCGTCCTCGAAAAGCGCCGCACTGGCCGCGCCAGGCCAGGCAGGCCCGGCTGGTGCACCCGAGACCCACGATCACGTCGACGCGCAGGATATGTGGAACATGGGCGGCTTGCGCCGGCGGATGCCCTGGACGTTCTACACGTTCCTGATCGGCGGGCTGGCGCTGGCCGGCTTCCCGATCGTCACCGCCGGCTTCTGGTCGAAGGATGAGATCCTGTCGTCGGCCTTCGGGCAGGGACAACCGGTCGTGTTCGTCGTCCTGGCGGCGGCGGCCCTGCTCACCGCGTTCTACACCGCACGCCAGATCGGACTGACGTTCCTGGGCAAGCCGCGGTCGGCGGCGGCCGAGCACGCCCACGAGTCCGGCCGGGTGATGCTTCTCCCCCTCGTCTTGCTTTCGCTGTTCTCGATCGCCGCCGGGTGGGCCGGGATCCATCACGAGTTCCCGGTCATCGGAGGGGCGATTCCGAACTTCGTCGAGGAGTTTGTCGGCCAGGCCTTGGCCGAGCGCCCGGAAGCTCTGCCGTTCGCCTTCCCGCCGTTGCTGACCTCCCTTGTGGTTTCGCTCGGCGGCCTCGGGCTCGGCTTCCTCGTTTACCGAAATCTGCCGCGCGGAGCGACCGACCCACTGGCGCGCTGGCTCGGCCCCGTGCACGGGCTGCTGCGCAGGAAGTATTACTTCGACGAGCTCTACGACTTCCTGTTCGTCCGCCCGGCCTACTGGTTCGCCGAAACCTTTGTCTACGCCTGGGTTGACCGGAAAGTCATCGACGGCCTCTTGCACGGGGTGGGGCGAGCGTCGCTCCGGCTGGGTGCCTGGCTGCGGCGAGCGATCGACCTGCCCGTGGTCAACGGCTTTGGCGATCTCGTCGGCGAGACGACCAAAGCCGCCGGAAGTGCGTTTCGAGTCATCCAATCCGGCCGAGTGCAGGCCTATCTGGCGGCCGGACTGTTGTTCGTCGGGTTGCTGCTTTCGTTCTTGCTGTTGGTGAAACCGTAGGAGGCGGGATGCCGATCTTGGATGCGCACCTGCTGACTTGGATCCTCTTCACACCCGCCCTGGGGGCGGTGTTGATCCTGCTGCTGCCGGCCGATCGACCGCGCCTGCTGCGTTGGGCCGCTTTCGGCGTCAGTCTGGTCCCCCTGGCGCTCTCGGTGTACCTGTGGTCGGCC
>Ga0184639_10000018_pt1 | contig 71148 bp, 69 predicted proteins | sample PLM31_170_b2_FD_133155 | JGI IMG/M metagenome (GOLD analysis project Ga0184639, IMG submission 133155) | Groundwater sediment microbial communities from an aquifer in East River, Colorado, USA - PLM3-1_170_b2 | ecosystem: Environmental > Terrestrial > Soil > Riparian zone | place: USA: East...
ATGACCTTTCCCCTGAACCGGACGGTAACCGTTCGCACGCAGCGCCGCCGTGGCAAGCGCGAACGCCGCCGCGTACGCAAGCCGGAACCGACTGCCGGCGCCGAGCGTGGCCGTGCGGCTGTCGCGCAGCGATCCCTCTGCGTCCGCCAGCAGGCGCTGGACCTCGTCCCTCGAGGTCGGCTCAGCGTGCAGCGACCCGGCCTTGACGAGATTCTCGAGGTTTGCGCCGGATGAGCTTTTCGAGGCCATCCTGAGTGCCGATGAGAAAGAGCTTAGGCCGTCCGAGGAGAGCCCCGAGGAAGTGGTGTCCGGTGCGGGCCTTGGCGGCGAGCTCCCTGCCTGAGTAGATCACCGGGGACACGCGGCGCCGCAGCCGGTCTTCGGCCGACGCGAGCCGCACGGCGATGTCCGACAAGGCGATGTCACCAATCAGGAACAGGTCAATGTCACTTGCCGCTTTGGCCTCGCCGCGGGCGACGGAGCCGTAGATGAAGGCGAAGTCGATCCGCTCTTCAAAAGGGCGGAGGGCTTCGCGAAGCACGTCGGCGACGCCGAACGTCTTCGTGACGATGCCCTTCAGCTCTTCGAAAACCGGGGACGCTGCATTCGCCTGGAAGTAGACGAGGTTGCCCCGCTCGCTTCGCTCGACGATGCCGGCCTCGACCAGACTAGCGAGCTCGCGCTGGATGGAGCTCGGCGTCGTGCCCGCGGCGCGAGCGAGCTCGCGCAGGTAGAACGCCCGCTCCGGGTGAGCGTAGAGCGCGGCGAGGATCGCCCGCTTGGTCTTGCCGAAGAGCGCCGCAGCGATCGAGCGGTCGGCGCGTCGTGTACGCATATTGCGTACGATTGTACGCCAATTACGTACACCAGCCAAGCCGCGGTCACATCACCCCGCCCGCGGCGTGGGCACCTCGAGGGGAAAGGCGCTAGCCCAGCGTCGGCATGTTCAGCCCGGGCGCGGGCGTGTCATGGTGCGGCCAGCGGGTCGTGACGGCCTTGGTGCGGGTGTAGAACTTGACGCCCTCCACGCCATGCACGTGCAGGTCGCCGAAAAGCGAGCTCTTCCAGCCGCCGAACGAGTAGAACGCGACCGGCACCGGGATCGGCACGTTGATGCCGACCATCCCCACCTGGATCTCGTTCTCGAACCGCCGCGCGGCGCCGCCGCTCTCGGTGAAGATCGCGGTGCCGTTCGCATAGGGGTTCGCGTTCACGAGCCTGATCGCGTCCTCGAGGGTGTCCACGCGCAGCACGATCAGCACCGGGCCGAAGATCTCGTCCTTGTAGATCGTCATCTCCGGCTTGACGTGATCGAAGAGCGACGTGCCGAGATAGAAGCCCTCCTCGGCGCCCGCGACCTTCTGCCCGCGTCCGTCGAGCACGAGCTTCGCGCCTTCCTTGACGCCCTGGTCGACGTAGCCCTTCACCTTGTCGCGATGCGCGCGGGTGATGAGCGGCCCCATGTCGACGCCGTCCTTGTCGCCCGGGCCAACCTTGATGCCCTCCGCCTTCTTCTTGAGCAGCCCGACCAGCGGGTCGGCCGCCGCGCCCACCGCGACGACCGCCGAGATCGCCATGCAGCGCTCGCCCGCCGAGCCGTACGCGGCGCCGATGAGCGCGTCGGCCGCGAACTCGAGGTCGGCGTCGGGCAGCACGACGGCGTGGTTCTTCGCACCGCCGAGCGCCTGCACGCGCTTGCCGTTGCGCGCGCCGGTCTCGTAGATGTACTTCGCGATCGGCGTCGAGCCGACGAACGAGACGGCGTGGATGCCGGGGTGGTTCAGGATCGCGTCCACCGCCTCCTTGTCGCCGTGCACGACGTTCAGGACGCCGTCCGGAAGGCCGGCTTCCTTGAACAGCTCGGCCATGCGGACCGAGGCCGAAGGCACCTTCTCGGACGGCTTGAGGACGAAGGTGTTGCCGCAGGCGATCGCCACCGGGAACATCCACAGCGGGACCATGACCGGAAAGTTGAACGGCGTGATCCCGGCGCACACGCCGACCGGCTGCCGCACGGTGTGAGTGTCGACGCCAGGGCCGACGTTCTCGGAGTGCTCGCCCTTGAGGAGCTGCGGGATGCCGCAGGCGAACTCCACGACCTCGATCCCCCGCTGCACCGAGCCCGTTGCGTCGGGCAGCGTCTTGCCGTGCTCGTCGGTCACGATCCGGGCGAGCGCTTTCTGGTGCTCCTGCAGGAGCGCGAGAAACTTCTGCATCACGCGCGCGCGGCGCAGCGCCGGGGCGTCGCGCCAGGCGGGATACGCCGCCTGCGCTGCCTTGACCGCCGCGTCGATGTCGGCGGCGTTGCAGAACGGCACGCGCTTCGTCACCGTGCCGGCGGCGGGGTTGGTCACCTCGCCAAAGCGGCCGCTCCTGGAGGCCGTCGGCTTGCCGCCGATCCAGAGCGGCACTTCGCTGAACTGCAAGGGCTTCTCGGTGGGGTTGTTCATGGCGACCTCGCGGCTGCGGGCGCTCCGGGAATGCGATAGCGGCAACTTTAGCGCGGTTCGGCCCTACTGGCACTGCGCTAGCCGCTCGTGACGTCAGTCCATCATCAGCCCGCCGTTGAGGTCCACGATCTCGCCGGTGATGAACCCGGCGAGCGGCGCGGCGAGGAAGCGCACGACGTGGGCGAACTCCTCCGGCTCGCAGAAGCGGCCGACCGGGATCTGCGCAAGGAGCACCTGGCGCTGCGCCTCGGTCAGCTGCTCGGTCACCATCGGCGTCTTGACGTAGGCCGGCGAGATGCCGTTGACGGTCACGCCGTGCGGCGCGAGCTCGCGCGCGAGCGAGAACGTGAGCGACGTGAGCGCGCCCTTCGACACCGAGTACGCGGTGCCGGCGGTCAGGCCGCCGGTCTTCGCCGCGAGCGAGCAGGTGTTGACGATGCGGCCCCACCGGCGGCGCTTCATCTCGGGGATCACGGCGCGCGCGAGGTAGAACGCGCCGTCGAGATTGGCGGCGAGCACCCGGCGCCACTCCGCGTCGTCGGTGGCCTCGACCTTGTTGTTCGAAAGGATGCCCGCGTTGTTCACCAGGATGTCGACCGGCCCGAGCTCGGCGACGATCCGGGCGTGCCCGGCGCGCGCCTTGCCCGGATCGCTGATGTCGAACGCGATCGGGAATGTCCCGCTGCCCAGCTCGCGGGCGCGCGCGTCGTTTGCGCCGGCGTTCACGTCGACCATGGCGACGCGGCAGCCGTCCTCGAGGAGGAACTTCGCCGTCGCGAAGCCCATCGTCCCGGCGGCGCCGGTGATGAGCGCGACCTTCCCTTCGAGTGGTTTCATCCGAGGACCCTCACTGCAAGGCGCGAGCGCGAAGGAAGAACTGTACCCGAACCGGTGACCGGATCAGACGTCCAGCACGCTCTTCTTGCCGAACAGCCTCCGGGCCCGGAAGGTCACGACGGCGATGAAGAGCAGGTACATCGACATCAGCGACCACTCGGAGGCGTAGGCCCCGGTCGCGGGCTGCTCGCCGTCCGCGCCCCGTTCCGCTCGGCGAGGTGATGGCCGACGCTCACGACCAGCGACTGCGCGAGGCACAGCGGCTCGACGAGCGAGCGGAACGGCCGGCTCGAGTCGTCGCCCAGCTCGAACGCAACCGTCGCCGAACGGACGAGCGGGCTCAGCGGGCCGTCGGTGATCGCGATCACCGGCACCCCGCGGGCATTGCACTCGGCGGCGATGTCGACCGCCTCCGGCGTGTAGTTGCGGAAGCTGACCGCGACCAGGCAGTCCTTGCGGCCGACCAGGCGCGCGAACTCGCGATTCATGCCGCCCGCGCCGTCGAGCAGCTGGGTGCGCAGCTCGAGTTGGCTGAGGGCGTAGGCGAGATACGCGGCGACCGGGAACGAGCGGCGCAGGCCGATGAGGTAGATCGTCTGCGCGGTCGCGAGCAGCCGCACCGCGCTGCGCAGGTCGGCGGGGCGCATGCTCTCTTCCAGCTTCTCCAGGCCGTGCATCGAGTCGGCGACGAAGCCGTGCAGCACCTCGGGCGGCGTCGTGCCGCCCGCCTTCGTTCGCGCGCGCAAGCTGGCGATCCGCTCGCGATAGGAAGCTGAGCGGGTGGACCGCTCGACCAGGTGCGAGCGGAACAGCCGCTGCATCTCCGAGAACCCGGCGAACCCCAGGGCGTTCGCGAACCGGATCAGGCTGGAGGGCTGGACGCCGAGGTCGTCGGCGATCGCCGCGACGGTGCTGAGCGCGAGGTCGTGCGGCCGCTCGAGCGCGAACCGCGCGATGCGCTGCAGCTGGTTGGAGAGCTGCGGGTACTCCCGCGAGATCGCCTCCTTCAGCTCGTCGTACGTGGCCGCGCGCTCCGCCGCCATCGACCGCCCTCCTCGCGCACTTATTAGAACGAACGTTCTTCCGAATTAAAATAATAGAATTTATATTGCGATTTGTCCAGCCCGCCGAGGGCTGGCGACACTCGAGGAGGAGCCGCGGTGGCCCGCATCGCGGAGGAGCTGTTCGTGCAGACCGCGGACACCTCGCTCTGGCCGCGAGCTGGGACGAGCTGGTGAAGCACGACGGCGTGCGAAGCTACCTCGGCGCGCTGGCTCCGGGCTGACCCGCTCTCGTCTCGGACCCGTGGCCCCCCGCGGCCTCGGTGCTCTTGCGCTCCCAACCCCGTGTGCTATTGGTATCCATAGGGGCCGCCCCAGGAGGTCGGCCCGAGAGAGGGGTGCCATGGAGGCTCGGACGGCACGGCAGATCGCGGGGTTCGTGGCGGGCTTGGCGCTTTCGGGCGCGCAGGCGCAGCCGGCTGACCGGCTCACAGTCGATGGCTCGACTGGGGTGATGCCGCTCGTCGCGGCGCTCGCGCGGGACTACGAGCAGCGCAAACCGGGCGCGTCCGTGGTGATGGGAACCGGGCTGGGCACGAAGGCCCGGCTTGCTGCGCTCGCCGAGGGCAAGATCGACATCGCGCTCGCGAGCCACGGACTCGCAGCTGAGGAACTTGTGCGCCAGGGCCTCGCGGCGCGCGAGATCGCGAGAATCGCCGTGGTGTTCGGGGTGCACGCCAGCGTGCCGATCACCGGCCTTTCCGAGCGGCAGGTCTGCGACATCTACGCCGGAAGCCTGCGCGACTGGCGGGCCGTCTCGGGGCCGGACCTGGCGATCGCGCCGCTCGCACGTCCGGATTCGGAGGTCGATTCGGAGGTGATCCGCGACAAGATCGGCTGCCTGAAGGACCTCAGGTTCGCCGACACCGTCAAGCTCACGCCGCGCTCCGGCGACATGGCCAAGGCGCTCGCCGCCACGCCCGGCGCCATCGGGGTGACCACGATGACCGTGGTCGAGCAGAGCCGCGGGCAAATCAGGGCGCTGCTGTTGAACGCCCGGCCGGCGACCGCGGAGAACGTGAGGACCGGGGCCTACGAACTGGTGCGACCGTCGTACCTGGTGACCAAGGCGCCTGCGGCGCCGGCGGTCGCGCGGTTCCTCGACTTCGTCCTCAGCGCGGAAGGCAGAGCCGTGATCGCGGCCAACGGCGCCGTGCCGGTCCAATGAGGTCGTTCGACTCCCGAGCGCGACGCGTCAACGCCTAGCCCGGCGCTGCTTGGCGTACAACTCGCGAAAGGTCTTGCCTGCGGCGCCGGCAGGTCGCGCCCGAGCGTCCAGCCGGCGCCCGCCAGCGGGAGCCTGCGGATCCGCCCCATCCGCCCGCCGAGCAAGCGCAACACCCGCGCGGCCCACCGCGTGGCGAACGCGTACAGCCGCGGGCGCTGCGCCACGCACGACCAGACGCGGAGGCCGAGCATCTCGGCCTTCGGGCGCAACCCGCGCTCGACCTGCTGCTCGCGCAGCTTCCGCAGCAGCTCCGGCAGCGGGATCCGCACCGGGCAAACGACGCCGCACTGGTTGCACAGCGTGACGACCGTCCCCGAGCCCGTCTCGCCGATGAGAAAGTTCCCGCCCGAGATGCCCAGATCCGCGGAGACGAAGTGCGGCCGCAGGTCCGCGCGCGCCTCGAAGCCGGCTTTGCAGTCCCTGCGCCCGCGTATGTCGAAGCGCTCGCGATGCGTGGTCCGTCGCTCGAGCGCTTTTGCGCCACGTCGCTTGCCGATGTCGACTGCCTCGTGCTGCCGGTCATGCCCATGCGCACGCCCAGCATTGCGGAAACCGACGTGGGCGGCGGACCGGGCATGGGCAAGACCATCGGCGACATCACCCGCTACCTGCGCGGCATCAATTATCTCGGCGTGCCGAGCCTCGCGCTGCCCTGCGGCTCCGATTCGCGCGGCATGCCGATCGGCATGCAGCTCGTCGGCCGGCCGTGGTCGGAGAAGACGCTGCTCTGCGCCGGGCATGCCTTTCAGCGGGAAAGGGACTTCCACCGGCGCGGGCCCGTGCTGGCTTGACGGACGCGATTTTCAGCGCCGGCCCGGCGGCAAGGCCATCCGCATCAGCTTGAGCGCGTTACCGAAGTAGATGCCCTCGCGTTCGGCCTTGCCAATATCCAGCTCGTCCACCGAGCGCATGTTTTCCCGAAGGAACCACAAGCCGCTTTCCGGCCCGTAGGGAAAATCGCTCGCGAACACCACGTGCTCCGGGCCGAAGAAATCCAGGCCGCAGCGCAGCGCCGCGGTCGAGCCGCCGAGCACCGTGTCGCCGTAGAACTTCTTGAAGTAGTCGATGGGGCGCAGCGACTTCTGCGTCATGCGCTCGCGGATCGCTTTATGGCGGGCGTTGGGCCCGCGGGTGCCCAGCTCGTCCCACATCGGACCGACGCGGCCCGCAAGGTAGGGAATGGTCGCGCCGCAGTGATGGGTGATGACCCGAAGCTTGGGCAGCCGGTCGAACATTTCGGAGAACACCAGGCGCGCCATCGCGACGCTCGACTCGTGCGGCCAGTTGAGAACGGCCCATATCTCGTAGTCGGACTGCGTTTCCGTCGCATAGTCGGGGACGGTCGGAGCCCTGTAAGGATGCATCCAGACCGGCAGCTCGTAGCGATTGGTGATGCGCTCGAACACCGGGAAGAGCTCCGCGTCGTCGAGCGGCCTGCCGTTGATATTGGTGAGGACCTGGATGCCGCGGGCGCCCAGTTTTTCCACCGCACGGTCCATTTCCGCCAGCGCCGCCGCGACGTTGTTCATGGGCAGCGATGCGACGAAGGCGGGAAACCGGTCCGGCCGCTGGTCGCGAATCTGCGCCATGCCGTCGTTCGCGATGCGCGCCAGCCCGGGCGAGCGCTCCGCATCCGCAACCATCTCCGGCGTAGGTTGGCCCAGCGCGACCACCTGCTGAAGGTCCGGCCAGCGCTCGAGCATGCGCAGCCGCTCCTCCAGGTCCCAGAGGGGCCGGATTGCGGCGGCATAGCGCACGATCGGATGCTCGCCGGCCTCGGCCTGAAGGGCGTCGAAATAATGCCGCGGCAGGAAGTGGTTGAAGATGTCGATCTTCATCGCGCCGCCTCCGGCACGCCGGCCGGGCGCGCGCGCCAGCGGCCGTGCTCCACGGCGGCGAAGAATTCGGCGAGCGCCGCGTTGAACGCCGCCGGCTCCTCGCTGTTGATGGTGTGCCCGGCGCAGGGCAGCATGAGCAGCCCGGCGTTGGGGATGGCGCGCTTCATGATCAGGCTGCCGTCGATGCAGGCCTCGTCCTCGTCGCCGAGGACGATGAGCGTGGGCGCCTCGAGCGTCCGCAGCCTCGGCTCCAGCTCGCCGATCGTGGGGCGCTTGATCTGCACGTTCAGCATGGTGAGCGCGTGGCCTTCGGCGGAATGCTCGGACATCCAGCGCACGAACTCCTCGTAGCCGCGCGGGTCCTTGGCGCGGTGCTGCGCCCGCATCGGGAATTCGGCGTACTTGCGTGCCGCCACGGCGATGCCTTCGTCGGCAAACATGGCGGCGATGTCTTTCGCGAGCGCGACCGAGGCCTCGCGACTGCCCGGCTGGGATCCCCAGCCGCAGCCCGCCGCGACGAGCGAGCGGCAGCGCCGCGGGAAATCCAACCCGACATGCAGCGCCGTGTAGGCGCCCATGGAATGGCCGACGACGTGCGCCTTGTCGGCGCCCGCGGCGTCCATCACGGCGATCACGTCGTCGCGCGCGATTGCCTGCGAATAGGCCGCATCGGCCTGCGGCACATGCGAAGACGGATAGCCGCGCGCGTTGAACGTGATGCAGCGATAGCGCCGCGAGAAGAACCGCACCTGCGGCTCCCAGCTGCGATGGTCGGCTGCGTATTCGTGGACGAACACCACCGGCTCGCCGCCGCCGCTCGCCTCCCAGTAGAGCCTGGTTCCGTCTTTGGCCGTGGCGTAGGGCATAGTCAGTCCGGAAGTTTGAACAGAGCGCGTGGATTCCCGTCGCCGATCGCGGCGATTTCCTCCTCCGAGAACTGCGCGCGGCGCAGCAAGCCGAGCGGGTCCGCCTCGTGCGGCGGAAATGATTCGTCCGTGCCGATCACCATGCGGTCGACGCGCACCCGCTGCGCCAGAAACCGCACAGAAAGCGGATCATGCAGCAGGGTGTCGTACCAGAAGCGGCGCAGGTACTGCGAGGGCGCCTTCTCGGCCACCACGCCGCTCTGCTTGCGGTCGGCACGCTCGTGCATGCAGTCGAAGCGGCCGATCAGGTAGGGCACGCTGCCGCCGCCGTGCGCGAGGATCAAGCGCAGCCCGGGAAAGCGGTCGAGGACCCCGGCGCCGATGAGCGAGCCGACGCACAGCGTGGTATCGAACGTGTACTGGGCGATCTGCGACAACGAGAATTTTGCAGTCCGCTGCGCCGGCGTCGGCTGCGCCGGGTGCAGGAACACCGGTACGTCGAGCTCCACCGCGGCGGCCCAGTATTCGTCGAGCGGCAGCTCGCCGAGGTTCACGCCCTCCACGTTGGTCGCCGCGATGCCCCCTATGGCGCCAAGCTGCTTCACACCGCGCTCGAGCTCCCTGGCGGCGCAGTCCGCGTGCGGCAGCGGGCCGGAGGCGAGCCAGGAGAAGGCCTCGGGCCGCCTGGCGGCGAATGCCCCCAGCTTCTCGTTCAGGAGCCCGTGCCAGGCCGCGCCCTTTTCCGCCGGCAGCGCGTAGCCGAAGATGTCGGTCCAGACCGAAAGGATCTGGCGGGTCAGGCCGATGCCGCGCATCCATTCGATGCGCCGGTCGGCCGATTCCAGAAGGCGCTGGAAGAACGGCCGCAGCTGCAGCCCGTATTCGAAGCGCAGGCATTTCTGGCAGGTCGGTTCGTGCGTGACCACGTCGATGCCGTAGCGGGCGCTCTCGTGCTCGAGCGCCTCGAGGACCTCGGCCGGCACGTAATGCGCGTGTACGTCTATCGGCATGCGCGTTCTTATTTTTTGCGCCGCGCGGCGCGGATGCTGGCGGCGAGATTGTTGAGCGACAGCGGCAGCGCAGTGATCTTCACCCCGAGCGGCGACAACGCGTTGGCGACGGCATTCGCCAACGCCGCCCCCGTGGCCACAATGCCCCCCTCGCCCGCACCTTTCGCGCCGAGCGGATTGGAAGCCGAGGGTGCCTCCTCCAGCAGGATCGCGGTAACCGGCGGCGCTTCCGTGCTGGTGGGAACCAGGTAGTCGGCGAAGCTCCCGGTAAGAAGTTGCCCGCTCTCGTCGTAAACGAGCTCGTCGAGGAAGGTCGCGCCGATGCCCTGTACCGCGCCGCCGACCGCCTGTCCCTCGGCGAGCAGGGGATTGACGACGCGGCCGATATCCTCGAGCGCGACGTAGGACAGCACCTCCACCTGTGCGGTCTCGGGGTCGACGGCGACGTGGGCGACATGGCTGCCGTAGCTGTAAGTGCGCATCTTGATGTCGAAGCGCGCCTTGACGTGCGTCGCATCCAACGCCTCCGCATCGCCTTCCTCGGCCGCCCTGGCCAGCCGGGCGACGTCCAGTACGGTGCTCGAATCGTCGACACGGATCACGGCGCCCGCGCTCAGCCGCAGTCTCCCGGGCGCGAGGCCCGAGCGCCGCGCGGCGACCGCGATCAACTTGTCGCGCATCGTTTGCGCGGCTATTTTCACCGCGCTGCCGCCGACCACGATCGCGCGGCTGTGATAGGTTCCCCAGCCCTCGTCCACGTAGGCGGTCGAGCCGTGGAATACCTGGAACGCCAATAGCGGCACGCCGAGTTCGTCGGCCGCGATCTGGGCGAAGACCGTTTCGTGACCCTGCCCCATGGTGGTGACGCCGGAATAGATTTCGTAGCGTCCGTCCGGGCGGGCGACGATGCGGGCGCTCTCCGACGGCCCGGCGCCGCTCGATTCGGTGAAGCACGCGACGCCGACGCCGTGCAGCCGGCCGCCGATCAGCGCCCCGTTCCTCGGCAGCGACGCGTACCCCGCCGCCGCCAGCGCCTGCCGGTACGCCGAGTGAAAGTCGCCGCCGTCGTAGGCGTTCGGACCCTCGTAGGGCACGAGCTTGCCGATGTCGTAGGGAATTTCCGCGGCGGAGACGAGGTTCCTCTCGCGCAGCGCGATCGGGTCGAGGCCGAGATCGGCGGCCGCCATGTCGAGCAGGCGCTCCCGGAAGAAGTTCGCCTCGTATCGTCCCGGGCCGCGGTAGGTGCCAACCGGCGTTTTGTTGGAGAACAGCGCAAACACCTCGCAGGCATAGTCCGGAATGCGATAGGGCCCGGGCAGAAACTGCGGCACGCGCGCGATCGCCACGCCGCCGCCGGTGCGCGTATAGGCGCCGAGATCCGCCATCACGGTTGCGCGCATCGCCACAATGGTTCCGTCGCGCTTCATGCCGATCTCGAGCTCGCACTCGGTTTCGCGCGCATGGTTGGTCGCCATCAGGTGCTCGCGCCGGTCCTCGATCCATTTGACCGGCCGGCGCAGTCGCATCGCCGCCCAGGGGATCAGGAAATCCTCGGGGTAGAACTCGCCGCGCACGCCGAAGCCGCCTCCGATGTCGGTTTCGATCATCTCGATCGACGACTCGGGCGAGGCGAGCATCTTGGCGAGCACACGCCGGTTGAAGAACGGCACCTTGGTTGCGCCCCATACGCGCAGCACCGCGCCGTCGTACTCGGCGATGAGACCCCGCGTCTCCATCGGCGCGGCAGTGTGGCGGTGGCAGCGAAAACGCTCCTTGCGCCTGTACTCGGCCTTGGCGAACCCGGCCTGCGGGTCGCCGCGCGAAACGTGGTAATGGCTGCCGATATTGGTGCCCACCGCCTCGTGCACCAGCGCCTTGTCCTGCATCGCCTGCTCGATGGAGGTCACCGGATCGAGCGGCTCGTAGTCGACGGCGATGCTGTCGAGCGCGTCCTCGGCGATGTAGCGCGATTCGGCGACGACTACGGCAACGGGTTCTCCGACGAAGCGAACGCGGTCGGCGGCAATCGGGTGCTGGAGAAAGCGCTCCAGGCCGGGGAGCGGCGCAAGGCGGATCGGAATCGGGCTGCGCCGATCGCCCAGATCGGCCGCGGTCGCCACGAGCAACACGCCCTTCGTTTCCCGGGCAGCCGAGGCGTCGATGCCCAGGATCCTCGCGTTCGCGTGCGGGCTGCGCAGCACGGCGGCATGCACCATGCGCTCGAGGCGCACGTCGTCGGTAAAGCGGGCGCGGCCCGTGAGAAAGCGCTGATCTTCGCCGCGCACCGTGGGCGCGCCCACATGCCCATCCTTGGCGAGCGCGCGGTCGGGCGCGTTCACGCCGCGCCCCCCGCGCGCTTCTCGGCCTTGCGCCGCCGCGCGCAGTCCATGATCGCGCGCACAATCGGCTGGTAGCCGGTGCAGCGGCAGATGTTGCCCGAGATGGCGTGACGCACCGCGTCCTCGCTCGGCTCGGGATTGTCCCGCAGCAGCGCGGTGGCCGTAGTGAGGATGCCGGGGGTGCAAAAGCCGCATTGCAGTGCGTGGTGTTCCTGGAAGGCGCGCTGCAGATCGTTCATCTCGCCGGCCGGCGCAAGTCCCTCCACCGTCGTCAGCGACGCGCCGTCGGCCTGCACGGCGAACATGAGGCAGGCGCGCACCGACTCGCCTTCGAGCAGCACCGTGCAGGCGCCGCACACGCCGTGCTCGCAGCCGACGTGCGTCCCGGTGAGTCCGAGCGTCTCGCGCAAAAAGTCGACGAGGGTCATGCGCGGCTCGCAAGGGCCGCTCCTTCGTTCTCCATTGACGGTGAGCACGACTTCGCGCGGTTCGATCATGGCCATCTCGTTTGGCTAGGGAGGGCTTGCATAAGCGTGCGCCGCGTGAGCGTCTGCGCAAGCTCGATTCGATATTCGCTCGACGCATGGAGATCGCTTCTTGCCGTTAGACCGGAGGTGGCCGCCGCGGCCGCCGCTTCGATCGCGTCGCGGTCTCCCTTGGTCCCGGCGAGCGCCCGCTCCGCTGCGGTGAGCCGGAGCGGCCGATCGGCGAGGCCGATGGCGACGATGCGGCTGTCGGCGATGCGCCCCTCGGCATCGCGATCCACGGTAGTCGCGATGCCGCAGATGGCGAAATCGCCGTGCCGGCGCGCCACTTCCAGGAAGCCATACGCGCGGCCCGCGGGCCACGCGGGAAAGCGAATTTCGGTGAGCAGCTCGTCGGCGGCGAGCGCGGTTTCGAACATGCCCTTGAAGAAATCGGCGGCGGCGATCTCCCGCCGTCCGCGCCGGCTCTGCACGGTCAGCATGGCATCGCAGGCCAGGCATATCCCGGGCAGCTCCGCGGCCGGATCCGCGTGCGCGACGCTGCCGCCGATCGTCCCCCGGTTTCGGATCTGCACGTGCGCGATCCACGGCATGGCCGAAGCAAGGAGCGGGTTGGCGTTGGCAACCACATCGCTTCGTTCCACCATTCTGTGGCGCGTCAGGGCACCGATCGCGAGCTCGCCGGATTCCAGGCGGCGGATGCCGGAGAGCGACGCGATTCGATTGAGATCGATGAGCCAGGCCGGCGATGCGAGCCGCAGCGCGAGCACCGGCACCAGGCTTTGCCCGCCGGCGAGGACTTTGGCTTCGTCTCCGCGCTCGACAAGCACCGCGAGCGCTTCATCCAGCGTCGCGGGTGCAACGTAATCAAAAGGTGCGGGTTTCATTCGCCAAGTGCTATAGCCGACCGCCGAGGCGCTCGGCAGCCCAGTCCGCCATGCGTGGGCGCACGATGCGGTAGAGATTGCGGCAGCAATGAACCCGCTCCGCCGTCCCGGCGAGGTTCAACGTTTGCTTGAGGTACAGCGCCGCCAGGCAGCGATCCGCGTAGCCGGCAACGTAGGCGAAGCCGAGCGCGCCGGGTTCTGCCATCGTGTCGTAGTACGACAGGTCGAACAGCACCCCCCAGGCAATGCAGACCTTGAAGCGGGGACCACGCGCGGCACTGTGCAAGGCGTAGAAACCGTCGAGGCTGCGCCCGAGCACCCCGAGCCGGCCGATGTCGATCTCCGGTCGCCTTTCCAGCCAGTCGACGACCGCCGAGGCGCACCGGTGAAAGTCGGGGCGCATCCGCGTCTGGGAATACATTTCGCCCTGGCCCGGACCGTCGAAGGTGCAGGTCGCAAGCCCGCGCGCGAGACAGCGTTCTCGAAAGGTAGCTCTCTTCCTTGGTGCTCTTTCGCCACAGCCTGACGGGCGAGCGACTCGTAGTCGTCGCCGCGGCCCGCCCAATACGCAAACCACTCCTCCCGATGCTTGAGCGTGGCGCGCGCCATGTTGACGTCACCGCCCGGTACGCCGTCGCCGAGCAGCCTGATTCCGTTGCCAGCCGAGACACGCTCCAGGGTACTGCCGCTCATGTTGCCATCGCCGGCCGTGGGCGGCTCGCCGCCAACACCGGCCAGCAGGCCATCACTTCCTCGGCGCTCACTACCTGGCCGAAGAACTGGTCGATGTTATGCAATGCCGCCTCGTGTTCGGCGCGGGTAAAGGAGGCGGTGCAATCGCGGGTGAACACGACGTAGTAGTCGCGCAGGAACGCCTGACGCGCGGTGGTTTCAACGCAGACATTCGTGGCGACGCCGGTCATGATGACCGTGCGAATGCCCTGCGAGCGCAGCACAAGGTCGAGATCGGTGCTCTCGAATGCGCCATACCGATGCTTGATCACCACGACCTCTTCGGACAGCGGCCTGATGCGGTAGAAGTCGCCGTTCCATTCGTTCGGCTCGCATACCGGATATTGAACGTAAGCCCCCTTGCGCCGCCGCCTGGCCTGCTCCAGCCAAACCTGCGACAGATACCAGTTCGGACCGGTGTTGTAGACGTTCTTGATCCAGACGCACTTGACGTTCGCTGCCCGCGCTGCCGCCAGGAAACGCTCGAGCCTTGGAATCATCTCCTGGACCAGAGACAGATCCCGCCCTTCCCGGTGCATGGCGCCGCCCTCGGCGCAGAAATCGTTTTGCACGTCCACGAGCAGGAGGGCGCAGTGCTCCGGCCACACCTTCTCGGCGAGTGTGCTGAGCATGGCGCGCTCCTCAGGGCTTCCAGATCATCGTGTTGATGTCGAAAGGCTTCACCATCTTGTGCTTGACGGCGATGTCCAGATTGGCCTTTAGGCTGGGAACATTGAACTCTGCGGTGAACTCGGGCAGGTTCATCGCCGATACCACCTCGGGCTTCACGCCGGAGAACTTGGCGACCCAGCCGTCGCGTTCCTCCTTCGAGGCGCTGATCAGGTAGGCCGTGGCCCGGTCCACCGCGCGCTTGAAGCGGCGCGCGACGTCGGGGTTGGCCTTGAGCCAGCTTTCCTTGGCGATGTACGCGGTGATGTCCATCCCGGGCAGGGTGTCCTGGTAGGGATAGGCGAGGATGCGGGCGTTGCCCGACTTCACCATGAAGGTGAGAAAGGGCTCGACCGCCCAGACCGCGTCGAGCCGGTTCTGGAACAGCGCATCGGCCATCTGCGGGAACGGAAGTTCCAGGAACTGGACGGCTTTCGGATCGACGCCGTTCTTGTTCAGCCATTCCAGCATGTGGACGTAGTTGACACTGTTGATCAGCCCCGCGGAAATCTTTTTGCCGGCAAGGTCCGCGGGCCGCTTGATGCTGTCCTTCGCCCTCACCACCAGTGCCGAGTTGTCCGGGGGAGTGGGCCGGATGCGGCAGCTCGCGACCGCGAACATCACGTCGAGGCCGTTGCCGCGCGCCACCATCGGCTCGAATACGGAGCTGCCGCCGATCTCCGCGCTGCCGCCGTAGACGGCCTCCACGGATACGGCGCCCTGGCTCACCGACGCCCACGTCACAGTGAGATTCTCCTCGGCGAACCAGCCCTTGTCGCGCGCCACGATGAGCGGGGTGTAGTTGGTCACCGGGATGGTCACGACGCGGATGGTGGCGGGCGCCGGTTTCGACTGTGCGCGCGCGTCGGGCGGCGCCCAGGCAGCGAGCGATGCGACAAGGGCGATGCAAAGCGGCAGATGAAGATTGAACATGGCTCCTCCTTGAAGATTCATCCTAGCGAGAGGGAACGAAGGGCAGCAGCAGGTGGCTGTCGGAAGCCCCGCCCGCGCGCAGCGTGACCCTCCCGCCGAACACTTCGGGCGGCCGATCGCGTGGATCATCATGCAGGAACGCCCCGGGACCGCGCTTTTTCTCCTTCGCGGTCGAACGCACCATGAGGTTGCTTGCGCTTTGGGGCGTTTCCTCGTACTCGTAGTCCGTGCCCCTCACCGACAGGCCAATGCGGTATCCGGGCGGGACGACGATACAGGTCGGCCAGATCTCGATATCCAGGCAGTAGACCTGGCCCGGAACAAGCGGTTCGGGACGGTCGTGCGTATGATACGGGCGGTATTCGGTGCTCAGCGCCGCATCCAGCATGCGGTGAGACGCCCGCAGCCAGCCTTGGCTGATCGGCGTGCGCGGATGCTGCGCGCCGGAGAAGACGACTTCCTTGCCCGCCGGGTCGAACACCCGCAGCACGAGGAAGAGATCGGCGTCGGTGGTCGTGGAGCTGACGTGCAGTTTCGCCGCGACCGGCCCGGTGATCTCGATCTCCTGCTCGAGCGCGGGCGTCATGAACGTAACGCCCTGTCCGAGCCCTTCGTAGGCGATTTCGCTGCGGGTCGCGATGGGCGAGCGGGACAGGCCGAGATCCGAAGCGTTGAGGTAGAGCCGGGTCCATTGGGTCCGCGCGAGGGGCCATTCGTTCTCTTGCCGCTGCACGAAGCCGTCGACCCGGCGGATATTCAGGACCACCGGAGGGCGCCGCGACCAGCCGTTGTCGACGCCCTTCAGGTAGCACTCGAAGAACTGCTTTTGCAGCGCAACCCCGTAATCGGTGTAGTAATGGGTCCAGTGCTCGAGACCGTGAACTTCGAGCCATTTCTCGGCAGACGCCGAGCGCAGGAAACCCTCGACATTGCCGCGCAGGTGCAGGCCCTGCCCGCCCCAGTTGCCCGCCGAAAGGAAGGGGACGGTGATCTTCGACCAGTCCGGCGAGCGTTCGCGGTGGTATTCATCCCAGAGAGGGTGGCTTCTGATCTCTTCGGCAAAATCGCACCGGTTGCGGCGGAGTTTCTCACCGGACAGGGTCTCGGGGCCGGCCACGGTCTCCCCGGTGACAGGATTCCTGAAACCGCGTTCCCCCACCCCGTGCTGCACCCTTCTGATGATGATGTCGTAGAGAATATCCCAGAATGTGGTCCGGATCCCGCCGTGATGGGTGCAATCCCGGTACCAGTCGGCCGCTCCCTCCCAGGGGATCATCGCCACGAGATGAGGCGGCTGCAACGATGCGACATACCACTGGTTCATCGCCAGGTACGAGATCCCGGACAGCCCGACCTTGCCGTTGCTCCACGGTTGCACGGCCACCCACTCGATGCATTCGTAAAGGTCCCGTGTCTCACGAGGCTGGAACGGGCACAAGTAGCCTTCTGAACGCCCTGTGCCGCGCGAATCGACGCGCACGCAGACGTAGCCGTCGGGAACCCACTTCTCGGGATCGACGACCTCGAAGTTCGCATATTTGCAAGTCGAGCCCTGAGCGACTTCAGGGTGCTCCTGGACGAGCAGCTTCCATCGGCCGGGGAAGCCCTCGTCGAAGTCGAGCCCCTTGCCGTACGGGCCATACGCAAGGATCACCGGATATCTGCCTTCCTCGGCGGGGCGGAACACGTCCGCGCGAAGGACGACCCCGTCGTCCATCCGGATGGCGACGTCCCAGTCGATCAGCATGCTTGGCATTCCTCCTGGGTCATGTCCGCCCGCTGCTTTCGATATGCCAGCGGATGAGCCGCGCCTCGCACAGCAGGAACAGGCGGTTGAGCACGTATCCGAACAGCGCCAGCGTGAAAATTCCCGCATACATGTCGGGGATCTTGAACGTGCGCTGTGCGAGCAGCGTGAAATAACCCAGGCCGTCGCTCGAGACGATCATCTCGCCCAGGATGGCGAGAATCAGCGAGATGGCGAGACTGATGCGCATGCCGGTCAGAATTTGCGGGCTGGCCGCGGGGAGAACGAGCTCGCGCAAGGTCTGCATCGTGCTGAGACCGAGCGTGCGGGCAGTGTCGAACTGCACGCGGTCGATCGATCGCACGCCGCTGTAGGTGTTGAGCAGGATCGGGAAGAACGACGCCACCAGGATCAGGACGACCTTCATCTCGTGGCCGATTCCGACGAACAGCACCAGCACGGGCAGATAGGCCGGGCCGGGGATCGGCCGCAGCGCTTCGACCAGCGGCTCGAGAAGGTTGTAGAGCGGACGAAAGTAGCCCATGGCAAGTCCGAGAATGACCCCCATCACGACGGCGAGGCCATAGCCCAGCATCTGGCGCCAAAGCGTGGCGAGGAGGTGCTTGATCAGGGTGCCGTCGGCGATGTTGTCGAACCAGGCCTCGAAGATGCTGGTCACCGGCGGCCAAGTCGGAGTGTCCACGAGATAGAGCGCCGAGAGCTGCCAAGCAGCCAGCAGAATAAGGATCAGGACCAGGCCCGGGAACCTGGAGTTGAAAAGCCGGTCCGCGATCCAGGTCACGACGCCGCCCGTCCGGCGATGACCTGTTCCACCATCGTGCGGTACAGGCGCTCGCGTAGCTGGAGGTAGACGGGCTCGCTGCGCGTTTCGACCTGTTTGCGCGGGTAGGCAAGCGGCACTTGCACGGTATCCGCGATGGTTCCCGGCGAGGCGCTCAGGAGGATCACGCGCTGGGCGAGATACAGCGCCTCGTCCAGATCGTGGGTCACGAATAGAATCGTGAGCCCGAGCTCCCGCCAAAGATCGAGCAGCAGGTCCTGAAGCTCCGCGCGCATCATGGCGTCGAGCGCGCTGAAAGGCTCGTCCATCAGCAGGATATCCGGCCGGCGCGCGAGCGCACGCGCGATGGCGACGCGCTGCTGCATGCCGCCGGAGAGCTGATAGGGATAGTAATGCGCGTAGCGGCTCAGACCGACCATTTCGAGGTGCTTGCGGCAGGCTTCCTCCAACTCATGATGCGGGCTCCGGGAGCGGTATTTCACGCCCAGCATCACGTTTTCCAGCACCGACTTCCAGGGGAAGATCGATTTGGTGTATTGCTGGAACACGAACATCATGTCGGCGCGCGGCTGCGTCACCGGCTCGCTCTTCACGCTCACTGTGCCGGCCGTCGGCGCGGACAATCCGGCCATGATGTGCAGCAAGGTCGACTTGCCGCACCCGGACGGCCCGATCAGCGCGACGAAATCGCCTCGGCCGACTGAAAACGAAACGTCCTCGAAGGCCGAGCGGCCGTGCGCGCTGAAGCGCTTGCCGAGACCGTCGACCTCGACGAAGACGGCTGTCGGCGGCGCAGCGAGCTTCACTTTTTCGGCTTGACGCGGCTCGCATTGACGATCGCGGCCACCATGCCGCCGCCTGCGAGGCCCTGCTGCAAGGCCGCCACCGAGCAGTAGACCGCCGGGTCGCCGATCGCGGCGGCCGCGACCGCGCCCACCGCTGCCTTGGCGTGATGGGTGTGGTGGATGTCGGAGTCGTTGAGCGAGACGATTCGCCGCCCGCGGAGACGCCCCGACGGGTGTGTTTCGCCCTTGATGAAGCAGTTCACCAGCGCATCGCCCAGATCGCCGGCCCGGGGACGCTCGGAAAGCGGCAGCCCGGCGTTGCGGATCGCCTCGTAGATCCCGTCGACATCGAGGGCGTCCTTCATCACCGAATGACCGATCCTGAAGAACCCGAAACGACGGACTGCAATCCGGGGACCGCGGGGTCCGCGACCGCTCCCGAGCCGCTGATCACGTAGTACACGGCTTCCATCGGATGGCGAAGCACGACGGTTCGGTCCCCGGCCTGCACCGATATGCGATGCATCGCGCGCTCTTTCGCGCCGATTCCCGGCCAGATGACCGCGCGCGCGACACCGCGACCCCGCACGATCGGCAGCTTCGGACACGAATCGCCGCTGTCCACGATGCGTACTTCTTTCTTGGCGGTTATGAAAGGAGAAGCTCCCGTTTGAGTTCATTCACAGCCAGCACTTTCCCGTCACGAACGACCCAGCGCGGCGGCTGCTGCAGGCGCAACACGTGCCGGATACTTGCCGCGGCCAGGACATTGAAATCCGCCCGGCATCCGACCTCGAGGCCATAGTCACGCAGCCGCAACGCACGCGCGGCATTCGTAGTGACAAAGCCGAACGCCGCCTCGATCTCGTCCGGATAAGTCATATGGCAGCTATGGCACACATACGACGCGACTTCCTGCTGGTCGTTGCGTCCGAAGGGGTAATAAGGATCGTTGACGTCGTCCTGGCCCGAGAAAACGTTGACCCCCATGCGCCAAAGCTGCTTCACCCGCGTCACCCCGCGGCGGATGGGTTCCCGGTCGTAGCGGCCCTGCGCCACCAGGCTGATGTGCGGATTGGTGGATATCGAGATGCCCGCCTCCTTCACCAGCGCCATGACCTTCTGGGCATGCACTTCGTCATAGGCGGCGAGCGCGCCGCAGTGGCTAGCGGCAACACGGCCCTGGAAACCTTCGCGCAACGTCTTCACCGCCAGATATTCCAGCGAGCGGCTGTTCGGGTTGTCGGTGTCGTCCACCAGCATGTGCACGTCCTTGTCGTATTTCTTGGCCAGTTCGAAGCACAGATCGATGTGACGGCGGGCATCTTCGTCCAGACGTTCGTGCCAGGGCAGTCCGCCCACGACATCGGCGCCCATGCGCATGCCCTCCTCCATCAGCTCCAAGCTCCCAGGATCGCGAATGATCGCTTCCTGCGGGAAATTGACCGCATGGATTTGGACGATGCCTTTCCACTTCTCCTGCAGGGCAAGGATGCCCTCGAGCGGGCGCAGGCCGCCTATCGTGTCGACGTCCGCGAACACACGAAAGACGGTCGTGCCGTTCAGTATCCCCTCCTCGATTGCCCGGCTGGCGCGCTCGACGATGTCGCTCACCGTGTAGCTGCGCTTGTGTTCCCAGGTGATCTCGAGGCATTCCTGGAAACTGTTGGTCCTGTTCGGCCGCATGACGTCGCCGAGGTTGCACTTGTCGAGGTGCACATGCCCGTTGACGTAGGTCGGCGCGGCCAGCAGCCCCCCGGCATCGATCTCGCGCCCGGCGCGCCCGGCAAGTTTCGCCTCGATCGCCGCGATGGTGCCGGCGCGCACCCCGATATCCCAAACGCCGGGACGCCCGATGAGCCGCGCACCCCGCACGATCAGATCGAGGCCGGCGCCGGCCGCTTTGCCGATTTGCACGATCACACCTCCGTTGCGTGCGGCTGCGCGCTCAGACGCGCTCGAGAATGTGGCAGCCGCGGATGCGGTCGAGAAGATAGATGAGGCCGCGCCCGTCCACCGTGACGTCGTTGCTTTGAACGCGGGTCTCCTCCCCGAGGCCGGGCGCAGGATCCGGCATGAACCACGCGACCTCCTTCGGCGCATGCGGATTGGCGATATCGACGATGCGCAGCCCGCGCGCGAACCAGGCCACCGGGATCTCGGTGCCGGTCACGATCTCGCACGGCTGGTGACAGCCGCTGTAATCCCGCGTCGGCGAGCCGTCGACATCCTCCAGTTGGAAGCTCGAGATCGGCAGCGGACGGGTTTCGTCGGTGATGTCGAACAGCCACAGGAACGACGGATACCATTCGGGCGGCCGGGTGACGTCCTCGTCGGCGACCAACAGGAGGCGCCGCCTGCGCACGGGAAACGGAACCGGCAGCGCGGTATGCGTCGGGAAAGGCAACGGCGGGCTGGTGTCGTAGGAGGAAACCAGCTTCGGTCTCGCCATGTCCTCGATGTCCAGAACCACGAATCCGCCAAGCCAGTAGCTCGTGTACAGCCGGTTGCCAAGCCGCAGGGGGTGATGGCACCGGTGATCGGTTTTTTCCCATGCTGGCGCCTCGCCCCCGGCCGTCCATTGCCCCGGCATCCACCATCGCCCGACCTCCGCCGGCCGGGCGGGGTCGGCAAGGTCGAGAATCATCACGATGTTGCCGAGATAGCCTTTGACCGTGGGCGATATGTAGGCATAGCGGCCGTCGAAATCGAACCGGTGCACGCCCATGCCGTCGGTTTCCCACTGCGTGATCAGTTTCGGCCTGGCGGGCTTCGACACGTCGTAGATCGCCAGCCCGCCTTTGAAATCCTTCGGCGCGCCGAGCTGAAAAGGATTCAGCTCGCGGTTGATCACCATGACGTCGTTCTCCACCCGCACCTTGTGCGAATGCGTGCCCGTTACCATGCCCAGCCGCGACAGCTCGCGCGGATGCCTCGGATCGCTCACATCGAAGATCACCGTCCCATCGGGTGCGCCCATGTTGCCGATGTACGCGATGTTGTTCTTGACCACCACCTGGCCGCCGCCGGCACAATCCATGTAGCCGACTTCGCGGATGCCCTTCCCCTGTCCCATGCACTTCCTCCGGGAGATTTATCGCTCGCTCAACCTGGGCAGGCCGAGTTGACTATCGTCTAAACTGCGCGGCACCGGGATGCGTGCCCCCACTTGATCGAGGCTTGAATGAGCGGACTCACCGTGCCGAAGGAAGGCGACGTTTTCGAGGGGCCGTCGAAGACCCTCACGGACGCGCATTTTCTCTTCTTCTCCGGGCTCACCGGCGACGTGCATCCGATTCACTACGATGCCGAATATGCGAAGAGCACGCCCTTCGGCAAGCCCATCGCGCACGCCCTGCTGCTTGTTTCTCTCACCGCCCTCGGGGCGCTGAAAGACCGGGACCGCCTGGGCAGGCTCCAGTTTCTGGAACAGGGCGCGCGCCTGCTCGGGGCAGTCGTCGTCGGCGATACCGTGCGCCCGGTGACCTACCTGGAGCGGATCTGGCGCGACGACACGGGGCTGCTGTATCGTTTCAGGACCACCGTGGTCAACCAGCGCCGCGAGACCGTGCTCGACGGCTTCCACGTCTACAGGGTGCTGGAGGACGACCGCGCCGCCAAGTCCTGATTGCGTTTTGCCCAGATCGACCTCAGCTCGGCGACGGTGGTGACTTCGCCAAAGAAGCGGTCGATGTCCTTGAGCGTCTTGTCGTGCTCTTCCTGGGTATACGCGGCGGTGGCGTCGGCGACCAAGACGACATAGTAGTCCCGTATGAAGCCCTCGCGCGCGGTCGTTTCGACGCAGACGTTGGTCGATACGCCGGTGGCAATGATGGTGCGCACGCCGTGGGAGCGCAGGATGGTGTCGAGGTCGGTGTTGTAAAAAGCGCTGTACCGGTGCTTGGTCACCACGGGATCGCCCGGCTCGGGGCGGACCGCGCCGTAGAAATCTCCCTCCCACGAGCCTTCTGCGCACACCGGAATGCTCGTGTAGCCGCCACCCTGCTTGCGCGCCGCCTGCTCGAGCCAGACGTCCGACAGGTAGAAGTTCTTGTCGCTGCTGTACACATTGCGCACGAACACGACAAGGACCCCGGCGGCGCGTGCTGCGGCGATCAGATCGGGCAGGCGGGTCGCCATTTCCTGCGCGGCCGACACGTCGCGCCCGCCTCTCGCCACCAGGCCTTCCGACGCGCAGAAATCGTTTTGCATGTCGATCACCACGACCGCGGCGTGCTGCGGCCGCACTTTTTGCGCGAGCCCCGACAAGGGCTGCACGTGCGCAATTCGCCGGGCGATGTCGTAATAGGCTGGCTCTCTGCTCATAGGTCGGTCGTCAGGCGCGCGCGACCTCTTCTTGCCGGGCGCCGCTTTTCCCCGCGGCCCGGGCCGGAAAGCGGGGAAGATAGCGGCCGGAAGGTTTGCCGACTATCCTGCCGTCGCGCGCCATAACCCGGCCGCCCTTGATGGTCGCCACCGGCCACCCGCGCAAGCGCTTGCCCTGGAACGGCGAGAAATCGGACATCCCCTGCAGATACGCCGCGTCGACCACCCGCTCGGCGTCGAGATCGACCACCACCAGATCGGCGTCCGATCCGACCGCGATCGTCCCCTTGCGCGGATAGATGCCATAGATTTCCGCCGGCTTGCGGCAGGCGTGCTCGACCAGGAGTTCGAGCGGCACGCCGCGTAGATGATGGCCGAAGTGCAGGAGCACCGGCAGATGCGTGCCGAGCACCGGAAGCCCCGGCCGCGAGCAGTGCAGCCCTTTCTCGGGCTGCTTCGATGCCAGCGTGCGGGAGGTGTTGTCGGTGCCGATCAGCTGGATCGACCCGTCGCCCAGGCCGTCCCAAAGCGCCTCCCGATTTCGCGGGCTGCGGATGGGCGGGATCATCTTGCAGAGGAAACCATTCGAATCATCGCTCGTCAGGCCGAGATAGGGGCTGGTCGTCTCAACGGTAAACTTGGCGCCCGCGCGCCGGCTGGCCCTCACAGCCTCGAGCCCCTCGGCGCTCGACAGGTGCACGACGTAGAGGTGTGCGCCCGCACGCCCGGCCAAGTAAGCGGCTGTCTGGATCGCCACGGCCTCGGCTTCCGCCGGATGCGCTTCCTCCCAGTCGGCGAGCGTGCCCTCGGGCTTGCGGCGTTTCAGGTCCTCCCGCGCGTGGTCGATCAGGCAGCCGTTCTCGCAATGCACGCAGGCGATGGCCCCCGGACCGAGCGCCGCTACCTTGCGGAACCCCTCGTACAGGAAATCGTCCTTGATCGAGGGCACGATATTGGGTATTCCCGACATGTAGAACTTGAACGAGCGCACGCCGTGCTCTTCGGCGCAGCGCGGAATATCGGCGAGCTGCGCCTCGGTGAAAATCTGCAGGTGAAACGCCGCATCGACGAAGCTGCGTTCCTCGATCGCCTTTTGAAACCTGGGCAGGTGGTCGAGATAGGAATCGTCGAGCCGGCGCAGAAAGATGGCTATGGTGGTCACGCCGCCCAGCACCGCGGCGCGGGTCTCGGTGTGCGCCTCCTCCTCGAAGGACAACTGGTTGCCGATGTGCACGTGCGGATCGACCAGTCCGGGCAGGACCACCTTGCCGCGCGCATCGACGACCTCCTCGGCCGGCCCGTTCAGATTGTCGCCCAGGGCCGCGATGCGGCCGCCGGCGACGCCGACGTCGGCGTTCACCCGCCCCATGCCGGGTATCACGAGCGTGCCGTGGCGCACTACCAGGTCGAATTTCGCGGATTCAGAAGCTGTCTTGGCCATCGCCGATCTCCTAAGAATTCGCCGCCGCCCACGCGGGGCCGAGTTGCTCGCGAAACAGCGCGAGCGCGCGGGACCGGGCTGTCTGCGCGGCCCGCTGGTCGTAGCTCGGGCGGCCCGGGGTGTTGAAGCCGTGCTCGCATTCCGGATAGACGTGGACCTCCATCCCCGGGCGGCCCGACAAGGCCTTGCGTATCGCCTCCACCGCAGCGGGCGGGACGTACTTGTCCCGGCCGGCGAAGTGCAGCACCATCGGCACGGCTATTTTCGAGACCTCGTCGAGCAGCGTTTCGATGCCCACGCCGTAGTAGCTCACCGCGCAGTCGACGCCCGAGCGGGATGCGGCGAGCACCGCGAGCTTGCCGCCGAGGCAGAAACCAAGCGCCCCGATCTTTCCCTCGCAAGCGGGGTGCGCGCGCAGCGCCTGCACCGCCGCGGTTATGTCGCGCACGCCCGCAGCTTCGTCGAACTTCCCGAGGAGGGCGAAGGCCTTCTCCACGTCTGCCTCGCCATAGCCCAGCTGCACGCCCGGCACCAGGCGCCAGAACAGGTCCGGGACCAGGGCCGCGTAGCCTGCCTCGGCGTAGTCGTCGGCGACGGCCCGCATCTGGGCATTGACGCCGAAGATTTCCTGACAGAGAAGGATGCCGGGCCCGCCGCCTTTGTCCGGTTTCGCGAGATACGCCCTGAAGCTTCCGCCGTCCGCGGCGGCGACATCGATCCATTCACCTTTCATGAGAGTCGCCGCTCATAGATCCTAAAGCGTCGCCAGGGCCCGCTCACAATAGGACAGGTCCAGGTACTTGCCCGGCGCCGGAATCCTGCCGCCCCAGGTGCCGGCGATCCTGTCCCTGATTCTGAGCATGTTCTCGAAGCCCGCCATGTCGAACCTCGCGTCCGCCGCCAGCCCTTTGGCAGGTCCGACCGCCGCCTCGACCGATCGCGCAGCGATGTCGGCATCGATGCGCAGGCGATCGGCGAGGATGGCAATGGCCTGCGTCCCGTTGCCCGGATCGAACGCCCAGCGCAGGCCGTCGATCACCGCCCGGAGATAGCGCACCAGCGTATCGGCGTTGCGCTCTGCCCACGAGCGCCGCACGAATGCGCCGTCCGCCTGGTAGCGCCCTATCGCCTCGACCGCCGGACCGAAGTTCCGATATCCCTCCCGCTCCGCAATAAAATTCCACGGCGGATTGAGCATGGCCGCCGCGTGGTCGCCGCTCTCGCGCATCGCCCGCAGCCGCTGTGTTGCGCCACCTACCGGCAGAACGCCGTACTCGCCCTTGCCGAGCCCGTTCATTGCCAGCATGGCGTAAAGCTGGAAGGCGTAGGCGGTATCGGGCGCGTCCACGACCACGCTGCGGCCGCGCAGATCCGCGTAGGACCGAATTTCGGGCCTGACGATGAGGTCGTTCATGCCGTTGCTGCCGCCGGAAACGATGACGACGTCCTCTCCGGCCGCCTCGACGGCGTGGACGGCGTTGTCGACTGCCGCATGCACGACCTCGACGGCACCCGCGGCGAGAGCCTTGCGCTGCTCGTCCGAGCCGGCTGCGATGCCGATTTCGGCATCAACGCCGCGGCGCCCGAAGAACCCCTTCGCCTCGGCGACGAAGAGCGCGAGGTTCTGGGGCCCCGGAAATACTTTCGTGCGGACCCTGCCCGCCACCGGCGTGCCTGCCGGCGCCTCAGTTCGATTTCGGCAGGAAATCGTTGGTGTAGATGTCTTTCAGGTCCACCGTCTTGTTCACGTCGAACAGGCGCAGCGTGGTATCGCGCGTTTCGCGCATCTTGGCTTCGTCCATGTAGCCCAGGCCGTGCTTCTTCGCCTCGGGGCTTTCCATCAGTTCCTTGACGAACAGGACTTCGGCCTTGGCCACCTTGGCGTCGAGCAGCGGATTGTCCTTGCGCAGCAGCGTCACCGCCTCGTCGGGGTTCTGGAAGGCATAGGCCCAGCCTTTCATCGATGCCCTGACGAACCTCCTCACGACGTCCGGATTCTTTGCCAAGTAGCCGTCGGTCACCAGGACGCCGTTGCTGTAGAGCGGCAGATAGTCGCCGAAGACGATCATGTCCACCCCGCCCTGATCGCGGGTGGCATCCTCCAACATGGGAAGTTGCATGTTGTAAAACAGCACGCCGTGCCCCTTCTCGGCCTTGAATACCTGCATTTTCGCGTCCGGGGCAACGACGACCCATTTCACCTTGCTCGCATCGATATTGCCCGCTTTCGCCAGGATCGGAAACAGCGAGATATTGGTGCTGCCGGCCGAATCGATCAGGGTCTTGCCTTCCAGGTCCTTCAGCGTCTTGATGTTGTATTTCTTGAGCGTGAAGATCGCGCTCGGGTGCTTCGCGTAGCTGACCGCGACGGCCTTAACCGGCACGCCGTCCTTGGCGCGGGCGAGGATGGCCGACGCGATGTCGTTGAAGCCGACGTCGGCCTGTCCGGACGCCAACCGCTGGATACCGCCCGAGCTGCCGTAACCGCGGCTGATCTTCACGTCGAGCCCTTCCTCGGCGTAGTAGCCCTTGTGCAGGGCCGTGAACCAGCCGGTGTGACGGCCGCCGACGATCCAGTCGAGCACGAAGTTGACCGTCGTCTTTTCCGCCGCAACCGCGGGCAGGGCGGACAAGAACAGGCCGAAAGCAAGCGACAAACCCAGGATGTTCGTGTAGCGCTTCATCGTTCTCCTCCTTCCAGTGGGCCGGTGGCGAAGGGTCCGGCTACTCTCCTACGGACCACGGGCATGTGATGCGTTGCAACGCCTCAACCATCTCGAACAAAATCGCGCCCATGAGAGACAATATCACCAAAGACACGAACACCATCGCGGTATTGAGCTGTGAGCCGCTCACCAGGATGAGGTAGCCCAGGCCCACGTCCGACCCGACGAACTCGCCGACCACGGCGCCGATGACGGCAAGGGTGACCGCCACCTTGGTCCCGCTGAAGAAATACGGCATGGCGCTGGGAATGCGGATCTTGAGAAACGTCTGCAGGGTCGAAGCGCGCAGGACCCTGACCATGTCGAGCAGATCGCGCTCGACGATGGCAAGGCCGGTCGCGGTATCGACGACGATGGGAAAGAACGCGACCGACGCGACGATGAGGACCTTCGAGGGCATGCCGTAGCCGACCCAGATCAGGAACAAGGGCGCCAGCGCGACCTTGGGGACCGACTGCAGGGCGAGAATCAGCGGATAGACGCTCCGGCGCAGAAACGGCGACCAGACGACGACGATGGCGAGCGGCACGCCCACGACCAGCGAGACGGCGAGCCCGAGCAGGGTCTCGATGAGGGTGACGCTCGTGTGCTTGGGCAACAAGTCGCGATGCTCGTAGGCGGACGCGATGACCGCCTGCGGCGACGGCAACAACCAGCCCGGCACGCCGAACCATGCCGTAACCGCGTGCCACGCGAAAATCACCGCCAGGATGGCCGCGGCCGGCGGGCCGTAAAGGCGCAGGATCCGCGTGACGCGGCGCAGCATCATGCATCCTTGAAGGAAAAGATGATGTCCCGGATTGCATCCACGTAGTCCTCGAACGCCGCGCCGAGCTTGCGGCCGTCGGCGCGGGGCCGCGGCAGGTCGATGTCGATGACCCGGTGGATGCGTCCCGGGCGCGGCGACATGACCAGAATGCGATCCGCGAGCAACACCGCCTCCGGAATGCTATGGGTGACGAAAACCACCGTTTTCTTGCGCCGCTCCCAGAGCTGCGCGAGTTCCCGGGCCATCTGATCGCGGGTGAGCGCGTCCAGGGCCGCAAACGGCTCGTCCATCAGCAGCAGCGAGGGATCGGTGATCAGGGCGCGGCAAATGCCGACGCGCTGCTGCATGCCGCCCGACAACTGGCGCGGCATCTTGTCGACGAACCCCGCCAGGCCGACCGTGTCCAGGATCCTGCGCGCGATCGGCTCGTACCGCCTGCGGTCCCAGCGCAGAATCTCGACCGGCAGCAGCACGTTGTGGAGGACGCTGCGCCACGGCAGCAGCAAGGGGTTCTGGTAGACCATGCCGACGTCCTGGAGTGTGTCCCTCACCTCCGCGCCGCGGTACAGGACCCGCCCCGCGCTCGGCCGAAGCAGGCCCACCATGACTTTCAGCAGGGTACTCTTGCCGCATCCGGACGGTCCGAGAACGACGAGAAACTCGTTATCGCGCACATCAACATCGACGCCGTTGAGCGCCAGCACCGGCTCGCCTTTCGCATCCTCGTACGTCAACGCAACGTTCTGCAGCTGAAGAACGGCCTCCCGCGCGTCGATCATCGGGCGAGGTTCCTACGTCATGGCGATCATGGAGGTTTTTATACCACGGAGCGTCCTGATAGGCGACGCGATCGAGCGCCCTGATCCAGACGAGCAGCCAGCGCCCAGGCAGCCGGAAGACGAGGGTCTTGGTGAGGAGATGCGGATCGAACGGCAGTCCCGCTTCCCGGGCCTCGTGCACGTTGCGTACGGGTGTGTGCACATGCGCTCGGAAGCGGATACCCGCCCCTTCCAGGAACCCCGTGACGTCGGTGCCCTTTCGTCCGGTATCCATGCCTAGGGAAACTTTGATTTATTCCTCGACTCTGAGGAGAGATCCTTTCGGTCGAGGAGAACACGAATGAAGAAGCCGATGCAACCCACGTTTGCCGCAGCCGGATTCGAGGCGTTCCGCAAGCCGACGCGCCGCGAGCGCTTCCTTGCCGAGATGGATGTTGTGGTGCCGTGGGCGCAGTTGTACGCGCTGGTGGAGCCGGTGTATCCGAAGGGAACGACGAGCGCTGGCCGCCCCCCGATTCCGCTCGAGCGGATGCTGCGCATCTACTTCCTTCAGCACTGGTTCAACCTCTCGGACCCGGCGGTGGAAGAGGCGCTCTACGAGTCGGTCTCGATGCGCGCGTTCGCGGGGATCGACCTGGGGCGGGAGCCGGCCCCCGATGAGACCACGGTGTGCAAGTTTCGCCACGTCCTGGAGGAGCACGGTTTGGGCAAGCGGATCTTCGAGTTCGTGGGGCAGCATCTTCAGGCGAAGGGCCTGAAGGTGTCCTCGGGGACGATCGTGGACGCGACGATCATCAGCGCGCCGAGCTCCACCAAGAACGCCTCGGGGCAACGCGACCCCGAGATGCACCAAACCAAGAAGGGCAAGGACTGGTACTTCGGCATGAAGGCGCACATCGGGGTCGATCGCAAGACCAAGCTCATTCATTCGGTGGCCGCCACCACCGCCAACGTCGCCGACGGCAATCTGCTGGGTAGCTCATGGGGATGGGGTCGCCGCGCCGCGCGAATGCTCGCCCGTGACGACCGGTCTGCCGTCAGCTCATGACCGAGCCGCCGTTGACCGAGATCGTCTGGCCGGTGATGAAGTCCGCGTCAGCCGAGAGCAGGAAGACGATGGTCCCGACCAGGTCTTGCGGCAGCTGGCGGCGCCGGATGGCCCGGCTCGCCTGGATCATGACGTCGCGCTCCGGCCGTTCTTGGTCGTCCCTGGCGTGGGGGATGTAGTCCGGGGCGACCGAGTTGACGTGGATGCCGAACTCGCCGCACTCGCGCGCCAGCGTTCGCGTGAACCCGAGCACGCCCGCCTTGGACGTGACGTAATGGATGAGGCCCGGCGTGCCCTTGAAGACGGTGTTCGAGGCGATGTTGACGATACGCCCGTAGCGCTGCGCCTTCATGTAGGGGACCACTGCCTTGCAGCACAGGAAGATCCCCCGCAGATTGACGGCCATGACGCGGTCCCATTCTTCGGCCGCGATCTCCGAGAAAGGCTTGAGCGCCAGGTCCTGGTAGAGGGCGGCGTTGTTGATCAAGCCGTCAATCCGTCCGAAGCGGCGGTGGACGGCCTCGGCCATCCTCTGCGTAGCGGTCTCGTCTGAGACGTCCACTCTGACGGCCAGCGCCTCGGCCCCGGCGGCCTCGATCTCGCGCACGGTATCGGACGCCTCGAGGATGTCGGCGGCGGCCACCTTGACGCCCTCGGCCGCCAGCCCGCGGGCGTACACGCGCCCGATGTTGCGGCTCGCGCCGGTCACGATGACGACTTTGTCCTTGAGTCTCACCGCGGCTTCAGAACCTGGTACTGCGTGCCCGCCCACCAGGGCTCGATGCCCAGGTCTTCGGCGATGGCGCCCGCCGCGTTGTAGCCGTTCGCCCCGTGGGCCCCGCCTCGCGGGTGCGTGCTCGGCCCGCAGAGGTAGAGGCCCGCCACGGGCGTACGGTACGGCGGGTAGCCGTGGAAGGGGCGGAAGATCCCCATCTGGTCCTGCGTGATGCGTCCGCACACCTGATCGCCGTCCACCATGGAGATGTTCTCCCGCGCGATGTCGTGCGGGCTGTAGACCAGGCGTCCGACGATGCTCTTTGCATCGAGGTTCTTCGTCGAGCGGCGGAGCAGCTCGATGCACTTGTCGGCGTAGTCCTCCTTGATTTCGTCCCAGCGCTCGCGGCCGCCCTTGAGCCGCGTCGGCGCGTATTGCCAGAGGATCGCCACGTGTTTCCCCGGCGGGGCGATCGAGGGGTCGAAGCGGCTCGGGTGGAGCGCCATGTAGCCGGGGGGCTCGGGCGGTAGGCCGACGCTCAAGTCGTAGAACTGCTTGCGGATGTCGTCCATCGTGTCCGTGCCCAGCATGACGTTGAAGGCGCGATCGGGATTGTCCGAACCTCCCCGGTAGGCCGGGTCCGCATTCAAGGCGAGATGCACGCCGAAGATGGTGAAGTGGCTGAAGCGAAATCCTTCCACCTGTGCGGCGAACTCGTCGGAAAGCTCCTCCCGGGCCACCAGCCGCTGGAAGACCTGCTTGGGTTCCACGTTGCTTGCGACGGCGCGCGCGGCCCGGATCTCCGTCCCGCCGGCGAGGACGACCCCCTTCGCTCGGCCTGCCTCGGTGAGGATGCGCTCGACGTGGCACCCGGTGCGAAGCTCGCCGCCGTGCGCCTGCAAGCAGCTCACCAAGGCGTTCGTGAGGCTCTGCGAGCCGCCCAGGGAGAGCGAGTTGCCCCCCGAGCGGTGCTGGTTCACCAGCAGCGAGACCGGCACCAACCCAGAGCCCTTGGCGAAGGGATCCTGGATCGTCTGAAGGCAGTAGTTAACGAACCAGGTCTTCACGCATTCGTTCCCGAAGAGATCATCGGCGACGTCCTCGATGCCCATGAGCCAGGTTTTGAGCACCCGCCGCCCGGGCGCGGTCTCCTCCAGCCGGCCCCAGATGGCGGAGGGCCGCTCAGGGGGCGCGAATGTCGTGCGGGCGATGAACTCGAAGGTCGGCTCGTGCTCCCTGATCCAGTCGCGGTATCGGGCCGCATCGCTGCTGGAGAAGCGGGCGATCTCGTGCACGGTCGCCTCCAGGTCGCGGTGCAGGGTGAGGCTGCGGCCGTCGCTGAAAAGGTGGCTGCAGATGGCAGGCGGGAAGACGTACCGCGAGCCGTACTCCTCCAGCAGCAGATCCTTCCGGATGGGGCCGATGTGCATCCAGTTGTGGTTGACGGAATGCAGGCTGGAGGTGAATCCGGGGACGAACTCGCGCGAGGTGACGCCTCCTCCGGGGTAGGAAAGCCGTTCCAGGACCAGGGTTCGCAGGCCCGCCTTGGCGAGGTAGCAGGCGAGCGTCAGACCGTTGTGGCCCGCTCCGATGACAACGATGTCGTACGTCTCGGGCATGGACCTATGTCGCCCGCGCAGGCGCCCTCTTTACGGAAGCGAAGAGATTGTGTCGTCTGCCTTGCGCACGGTCAATCGGGTTCTCGCGCCGCGCTCGCGCGAAGCAGCGCTGGAGGCCCGTCGCGGGCGATTGATGGCGGTGCTTGGGCCATGTAGGCTATGCCGCAATTCCGCAATCCCGAAGCTGCAGACAGGACGTCACTAGACCGAAGGAGGCCGTCGTGGAAAAGAGAGGGGTTTCGAGTCTCGCAAGGTTGCTGTTCCCGCTGGTGATAGCCGCCAGCGGAGTCAATGGCGCTCTCGCTCAAAGCTACCCCAGCGCGCCGATACGGTTGGTGGTTGGCTTTCCGCCTGGAGGCGTTGCGGATATCCTGGCCCGCATCGTCGGGCCCAAGCTCGGCGAGAGCCTGGGCCAGCCGGTTGTTGTCGAAAACCGGCCTGGAGCAGGCAGCAATATCGCCGCGGAAGCGGTCGCTAAAGCCGCGCCCGATGGCCATACTCTTCTGATATACGGCACCGTCAACGCGGTAAACGTCAGTCTCTACAGCAGGCTTTCCTATGATCCGGTAAAGGATTTTTCACCGGTGACATTGCTAGCCTCAATGGCGAACATCCTGGTCGTGCACCCGTCGGTACCGGCGCACTCCGTCAGGGAATTGATCGCACTGGCGAAGTCCAAGCCCGGTCAGCTCGATTTCGGATCTGCCGGCAACGGCTCCACCCAGCATATCTCCGGCCAGCTGTTCCGGATGATGGCGGATGTCGATATTGTCCATGTTCCGTACAAAGGCAGCGTTCCGGCCATGACCGCGCTCCTGTCCGGGCAGATCCCCATGATGTTCAACGTGATGTCTACGGTGCTGCCGCATGCGAAAGCTGGCAAAGTGAGAGCCCTGGCCGTAACCAGCGCCAAGCGCTCATCGTTGGTTCCCGACTTGCCCACCGTTTCGGAAGCCGGCCTGCCGGGCTTCGAGTATGTCGCGTATTTTGGCTTGCAGGCTCCCGCCGGGACCCCGAGGGAAATAGTCGCGAAGCTCAATGCCAAAGTGGTGAAGATTCTGCACATGCCCGACGTAAAAGCGCGTCTGGTGAACAACGGTGCGGAACCCGTGTCCAGCACGCCGGAGCAGTTCGGGGCGTTCATCCGGGAGGAGATTGAGAAAAACCGGATATTGGTGAGAGCCTCCGGCGCCCGCGTGGACTGAGATCGAAAACACTCTCCGGAAGGCTCTAGACCCGACCGCCGAGGCGCTCGGCAGCCCAGTCGGCCATGCGCGGCCGCACGATGTGGTAGAGGTTGTGGCAGCAATGGTCGCCATCGGCCGAACACACGAAAGACCGTTGTGCCGTTCAGTATCCCCTCCTCGATCGCCCGGCTGGCGCGCTCGACGATGTCGCTCACCGTGTAGCTGCGCTTGTGTTCCCAGGTGATCTCGAGGCATTCCTGGAAACTGTTGGTCTTGTTGGGGCGCATGCTGTCACCGAGGTGACATTTGTCCAGGTGCACGTGGCCGTTGACGTACGTCGGCGCCACCAGCCGTCCGTCCGCGTCGATCTCGCGGGCGGCCCGCGACCCGATGGTGGTTTCAATTGCCGCGATGCGGCCGGCTCGAATACCGAGGTCCCACAGGCCGGTCCGGCCGCCCAGCCGGGCCCGCCGCACGATCAGGCCGTGCGCGCCGATCACGGCATCACTTCCACCGCACCAGGGCTCGTTCGCATGCCTGGACGAGCTGCGAGGCGATGATCGCTATCAGCAGCACCGAGACGATCACCGCGTAGAGCTCGGTAATCAGGAAGGTGTTGCCGTAGTAGATGAGGCGCTCGCCGAGGCCGACCAGGGAAATCAGCATCTCGCCAACCACCATGCCCTTGACCGCTTGAACCGCGCCGAGCCGAAGACCCAGCATGACGGCCGGCAGCGCGGCGGGCAGGTAGACGCGGCCGAAGAGCGCCACTTCCCCGGCTCCGAATGCGCGCGCCATCTCGACCAGGGAGCGGTCGGTCCCGCGCACGCCGGTCAGCGTGTTGACCACGATGACGAAGAACGAGAACATGAACACGGTGGCTACCACCACCGTGTCGCGGACCCCGAACAGCGCGATGAGCACCGGCACCAACGCCGACAGCGGCGCCGACATCAGGGCGTTCACCCAGCCATCGAGCAGGTAGCGCACCGTCTTGAAACGCCCCATGGCCAAGCCTACAAGAACCCCCAGCACGGCAGCCGACAGAAAACCTTTTACGAGCGAAGCAAGACTCGACGAGGCCGCCCGGAAAAGCGTTCCGTCAGTGATGAGGCCCCACCACGCCACCGCGACGCGCGAGGCGGGCGGCAGGAAAATCGAGACATCGAGCCTACCGAGGAGCTCCCATACGAGGAGAAGCCCGGCTACCGCAACGAGTCCAACCGGACCGAGGTCCGAATCGTGTGCCGGTTCCAGCGTCACTGGAGCTTCCTCAGGATCTGCCACAACCCGTCAACCAGCCGCGCGAAGTCGGCGGTCGCCCGGACGTCGCGCAGCTCGCGCGGCCGGGGCAACGGGACCTCGAGCACCTGGTGCACGCGTCCCGGGCGCGGACTGAGCACGACCACGCGGTCCGACATGTAGATCGCTTCTTCCATGCTGTGCGTGACCAGCACGACCGTCTTGCGCTCCTTCGACCACAGGCTCAAGAGGTCGTCCTGGAAAACGCGCCGTGTCTGCTCGTCGATGGAGGCGAAGGGCTCGTCCATCAGCAGCACCTGGGGATTGACGGCAAGCGCGCGCGCAAGCCCGACCCGCTGCTGCATGCCGCCCGAGAGCTGGGCGGGATAGGCCTGCTCGAAGCTGCCCGCCAGACCGACCTTGGCAATGGCGCGGCGCGCGGTCGCGGCGCGCTCGGGGGCGGGGACGCCGCGCAGCAGGAGGCCGAATTCGACATTGCTTTGGACCGTCGCCCACGGCAGCAGGGCGAAGTCCTGGAACACGACGCTGCACTCGCGCCCCGGCCCGCTTACCACGCGATCGCCGACCACGACCCGTCCGGCGTCGACGGGCATGAGGCCGGCAATGGCCTTCAGCAGCGTCGTCTTGCCGCAGCCGCTCGGGCCGATCAGGCTCAGGAACTCGCCCGCTCTCACATTTACGTCGATGTCGACCAGCGCCTGGACCGGACCGAAGGCCTTGGAGACGCCCTCGATCGCGATCCCGACCGGCTCGGCCGAAGGAGCTTCCGCGTCTCGCATCTGCGCCGACATTACGGCCGCCATCGGAGCATCCGGGTTTCGAGGCGCGCCAGCGCGGCCAATGCCAAGCCGGCCAGCAGCAGCGTCCACGCCACGGTGGCGAACATGCGGTCGTGCTCGAACATCGAGCGCGAGGCCATGATGAGTTTGCCGAGACCGAAAGGCGAGAGCAGCAGCTCGGCCACGATGAGACCGAGGAACGCGCGCGAGAGTCCCAGGCGCATTCCGGCCAGGATCATCGGCAGGGCGCCCGGAAATATTACGCGCGTGAACAGCAGCGGCCACGAGACGTCGAAGGACCGCGCCATCTCGACGAGCCGGGGACGCACGTCGCGCACGCCGCCGTAGGCGTTCATCGTGATGAAAGGCGCGCTGAAGACGAACACGATCACGGCGGAGGACACGATGTTGATGCCGAAAGACAGGATGACGAGCGGGATGAGCGCGGCGGTCGGCAGCGCGATCAGCAGGTCGAGGTAGATGCGCGCCACGCGGCCGATCGGCCGCACGACGCCCATCACCAGACCCAGCGGCACGCCTATCGCCACGGCCGCGCCGAACCCCAGGAGCAGGGACTGCAGGCTGGTGAGCGTCGCCTGGATGAGCGCGCCCGAGCCGAGCAGCGCGAAGAGCGCAACGAGCGTCGCCCAGGGCGTGGGAAAGTTGAAGCTGACCGGCACCCGGGCGGCCCACTCCCAGAGGATCAGAAACAGGACGACCGAGGCCCCGCGCAGGGCGAGGACCATTCCTGCTACCTGATTTCCTTGAGCGCCGCCTCCAGCGGTGCCGTGTTGAAGAACATCTCGGGCTTCCACTTGCTCTCGGGGCCGCTCAGATTGCCGGCCGCGACCTGGAAACCGATGTTCTGCATGGCGCCCTGCCCGCGCATCCGGTCGAGGCCGCCGTTCGAGTCGAAGATCTTCACCAGCGCGCGCAGTTGCGATTCCAGCTTCGCGTCGTCGAGCTCTTTCAGCGCATCGCCCCGCTCGCGCACCCAGAAGCGCGGGTCACGCAGGCCCGCGCGATAGGACTCCAGCATGCGGCGCACGACCTTTTGCACGATATCGGGCCTTTTCTTCGCGAAATCGGCGTTGGCCACGAGCACGCTCGAAGACACGGGCTGGTCGGTGAAATCGACCAGAACGTGGAACTTTCCCGGCGCGCGATCGTTGACGACATCCGCGGCCGAGAGATCGAACGCCGCCGCTTCGACCGCCCCGCTCAGGAGCGCCTGCGCGCGCGCGGGCGACCCTTCCGGCATGAAGACGAAGCTCGGCTTGATCGTGGGCCGCGTCTTCAGATAGAACTCGATCAAGGACTGCACGGTGGCCTTGGGCGAATGCGACGCGAGGCGTATGCCGGTCAGTCCTTCCGGGGAGGCGATCTCCTTCTTCGCCATGATCACGAACTCGGGCCGCGACAGCTCCAGCACGCCCCTGACCCCCGCGCCCTTCTCCACCGCCGGATAGAACGGCGCGAAGCCGGTGCCCAACTGCCCCTGACCGTCGATCAACGCGAGCATGACCGCCTCCGGGGACCGGAGCTCCTTGAGCACCACCTTGATGCCATCCTCGCGCTCCAGCAGCCGCAGGCCGACCATCATGGGCAGGTTGACGACGCGCAGCACGGTCGCCAGCATGGTGAGATCCTGGGCCGCGGCGGGCCGCAGGCCGGCTGCAGAAGCGACCAGGCAGGCGATCAGGCCGAGTGCAAACCTTCTTGTATGCATCAACATAGCTCCTCCTCACTGTGGTGGACGCGGCGGATGCGGCCGACGATTTTTATACCACGAGCCGACGTATTTATATAACGCGCTGGCTCACTGCGGTCAAGAGACGCAGTGAACCGGGCAGCTCTCTAGTTAGCCAGATCCAGATGGCCAAGCCCACAACAAGGCTGCTACATTCGAGAGGAGAAGCCTGGGTCAGGTGCCCGTCATGCCGCAGTCCTCCCGAAGCGCGTCGGCCAGATCGCGGCGCGGCTCGACACCGATGTCGTAGCGGCGGCCATTGACGTCGAGAGAAACCGGGGTTTTCGCGTTCATGCGGCTTCGTCCTCGCTGCTATGTACTTATTGGCGCAAACGCTCGCGCAGCTTTTCGCGAATACGCTGGGGCGTAACGGGCATCTCGAAGAATTCGATGCCGAACGGCGAGAGCGCATCGACGATCGCGTTCACCACCGCCGCCGGCGCACCGATCGGGCCGCCCTCGCCCACACCCTTGGCGCGGGTGACGCTGATCGAGGGGTCGACAGCCGTTTCCAAATGAATGGTTTCGATCTCGGACACCTCGTTCACCGTCGGCGGAAGGTAATCGGCCAGCGAGGCGGTAAGCAGGTTGCCGGACTCGTCGTACTTTATCTCCTCATAGAGCGCGTTGCCGATGCCCTGCACTACGCCGCCGTGGATCTGGCCGTCGACGATCATCGGATTGATCAGGACGCCCGCGTCCTCGACCACGAGGAAGCGCTCGAACCTCACCCCGCCGGTCTCTATGTCGACCTCGACGATCGCGACATGACACGCGTTACAGAAAGTGCCGCCGGGGTCATAGGTAGCCGATTCGCGCAGCCCCGGTGCGAGTCCCGCACCGAATTTGTGCGCTTGGTGATAGGCGGTGCGCGCCACAGCCGCGATCTCGACCGCGCTGCCGGTGCCTTTGATGCGCGCCCGGCCATCGACCAATTCGACGTCCGCGGCCGAAACTTCCATCATTCCCGCGGCGAGCGCAACGATTTTTGCGGCCAGCCCCTGTGCCGCGAGCTTGCAGGCGCCTCCGGCAATGACGAGCGATCGGGCGGCAAACGTTCCCCAGCCATAGGGGGTGGAATCGGTATCTCCGTGAATGATACGGATTCTGGCAGGGTCGATCCCGATTTCGTCCGCAATGATCTGCGCCAGGGCGGTCTTCAGCCCCTGCCCATGCGGCGAGGATCCGATGCGAACGTCGACAAAACCGGAGGGATCCATTGCCATGTCGACGGTTTCGAACCCGGGAACGATATCCATACTGCGCCCGTCGAACGCCGGGCTGCCGTAGCCGGTGCGCTCGCTGAACGAGGAAAAACCGAGACCGAGATACCTTCCCTGAGCGTGTGCTTTTTTCTGGCGGTCACGGAACGCGGGAACGTCGATGGTCCGTGCCGCGAGTTCCAGCGTCTTCAGATACGAGCCCTCGTCGTACACCAGGCCGGTCGCCGACTTGTAGGGGAAGGTCTTGATCAGGTTGCGGCGCCGGATCTCGACCGGATCGATACCGAAGCGCGCCGCGGCCGTATCCATCAGCCGCTCCATGGTGAACGTCAGCACCGGCCGCGACACGCCGCGATACGGCGCCATCATGCAGGTATTGGTGAGGACGCCTCGCGAGCGCACGCCGTACTCGCGGAAATCGTAGGGGCCGGGCAATTCCGCGAATGCCTGCAGCGTTTCGATGCCCCCGGTGAACGGATAGCTGGAATAGGCGCCGACGTTGCAGCGCACGTCGGCATCGAGCGCCAGCAGCCGGGCATCGGCGTCGAACGCCGCGCGCACCAGGCAGTGCTGGTCGCGTGCATGCGACGCGGCGAGAAAATTCTCCTGCCGGTCCTCGATCCAGGCGACCGGCCGACGCAGCTTGCGCGCCAGCCACACCAGCACGATATATTCCGGAAACAGCGGAATCTTCTGGCCAAAGCCGCCGCCGACGTCGGGCGCGATCACGCGCAGATCGGATTCGGCCATGCCGAGCGCATCGGCGATGCCGGTGCGCAGCATGTGCGCCATCTGCACCGCGCAGGTCAGCGTCACCCGTCCGGTGGCGTCGTCCCATGCGGCGTGGCCGCCGCGCGTCTCAATCGGCATCGCCGATTGGCGACGTGCGCGCACGTCGATTTCGATCACTTTCGCGGCGCGGGCGAACGCCGCCTCGAGTCCCGGCGTTCGCCTCGCCGCTTCGACGATCACGTTGGCAGGCGCTTCGGGGTGCACTTTGGGCGCCGACGCCTCGAGCGCGGCGTCGAGATCGACTACCGCCTGTTCCTCCTCGATCTCGAGCTCCACCAGCTCGGCCATGTCCTCCGCCTGCGCCGGGTCGTCGGCGACCACCACGGCAATCGCTTCGCCGACATGATTGACCCGCCCGTCGGCGAGCGCAGGTTGGCCGACGGCAACGTACTCTGGCCGATGCAGCAACGGGCGAATCGGTTTCACGCCGGCAAGATCCGCCGCCGTATACACGAGCGCCCCTTCGGGCGCTTTCACCGCGACGATGCGGCCGCGCGCCACCGGGCTGCGCACGAAACGCACGGCGGCCGCCCCGCGCGCGATGTCGGCGGTGTAGCGCCCGCGCCCGAGCAGCAGCGTCGGGTCCTCGAAACGTCGTATCGAACGACCGACCCAGCTCATCGGTCAGCGCCCGCCGCTTGCTCCAGAGCGCGTGCAAGCATCGCGTCAACCGATTCGGGGGCATGATACTGGAACGCGGCAGGTTTCATGTTGGCGAATCTACCCGTGAAGGAGTTTCTTCTGAGGGGAATATCGCTTCATGCAGCGACCACTCATCCTATTTTCGCCGTCGAACAATGGTGGCGAATGGCTGTCTGACAGGTCCAAGCTTGTAGGGCATCATATGTGCCTCTTCAAATTCTTGGTGAAGAGTGGTGGGTGCAATGCTGGCGCATCGAGCGCGACTACCAGCCCAAGGCTCGCGCAGCATACGCGAGCCGTCAGGACGGGTCCATGTTGTATTTGTCCCGACGCGGGCGCCGCATGAGATTGACGAATTCTGTTGAAGCTGTTTGAATTTCATGCAAATCCGATGAGACCTGCTGCCTTCAAGTATCACACGCCGGCCGCGGTCGATGCCATGGTCGCGCTGCTCGCGGAATTGCGCGGCGCCGGCAAGGCGATTGCCGGCGGCCGGAGTCTCGTTCCGACGATGAGTGTCAGGCTGGCGCGCTCAGGCCATCTGTTCGATCGGAATGTCGAGAGGGCCGTCGCCCGGTGAGCTGGATCGGCCGGTCGATTCGCCGGTTCGAGGATCCGACGCTGCTGCTCGGACGCGGGCGCTACACCGCCGATATCGCCGCAATGTCCGCCGCCACGGCAGCGGTGCGCTTCGTGCGCAGCCAGGTCGCGCGCGGCCGGGTGCGTTCGGTCCAGGCGCCGCCGGGCGCGACGGTGTTCACCGCCGCCGACCTGGCCGGAGTCAAGCCGATTCGACCCCTGCTGCATCGCCCCGACTATGTCGCCGTCGTCCAGCCGGCGCTGGCGGGCGAGCGCGTCAATCATGTCGGTGAAGCCGTTGCCGTAGTGGTCGCCGGCGATGCAGCGGCCGCCGAGGACCTTGCCGACGAGGTGGTGCTGGACATCGAGCCCGAAGATCCGGTCGTCGATCTCGATGCGGCGCTGGCGCCGGACACGCCCCGGGTGCATCCCGAGGCGCCCGCCAACGTGATCGTCGAAGGGGTGATGCGCACGCCGGGGCTCGACGCGGCATTCGCTCGCGCCGCGAAGATCGTCGAAGTCGACGTCCGCGGCCGACGCCAGAGCGCCATGCCGATGGAGCCGCGCGGCGGCCATGCGGCCCTGGACCCTGCCACGGGCCGCGTCACCCTCACCTGCTCGGTGCAGATGCCGCACATGCTGCGCACCGGACTCGCCGACTGCCTGGGCATTCCCGAATCGGAATTGCGCGTGATCGCGCCGGACGTCGGCGGCGGATTCGGACAGAAGATGTCGCTGTTCCCCGAGTACGTGGTGCTGGTGTGGCTGGCGCGCAGGCTGCGCCGCAGCGTGTCCTGGATCGAGGATCGGCACGAGAACTTCCTCGCCTCGGCGCATGCGCGCGACCAGCACTACGGGGTGCGCGCGGCGTTTGATGCCGAGGCGAGGCTGCTTGCGGTCGATGGCGACCTGCGCTGCAACGTCGGCGCCTATTCCTGTTATCCGACCACCTGCGGCGTCGAGCCGCTGATGGCGTTCGCGGAGCTGCCCGGGCCCTACGATTTCCAGGAGTACGGCGTGCGCTCGCGCGGCGTGGTGACCAACACCTGCATGATGGCGCCGTACCGCGGCGTCTCCCGGCCGGTGCTCACGTTCGCCATGGAGCGGCTGATGGACATCGCCGCGACGCGGTTCGGCATCGACCCGCTGGAGATCCGGCGCCGCAATCTGATCACGAAATTCCCGTATCGCTCGGTGACCGGCATCGTCTACGACGAAGGCTCCTATCTCAAGACCCTGGAGCTCGCCGCCGAACGGGCGGACGTGCCGGCATTCCGCAAGCGGCAGAGTGAAGCACGCCTGCAGGGGCGCTACCTCGGGCTCGGATTCTCGGTGTTCAACGAACGCACGGGTTTCGGCAGCCCGGCCTTTGCCGCGCGCAAGATGGACATCGTACCCGGCTACGAGACGGTGGAGCTGTCGATGGATCCGTCGGGATTCGTCGAGGTGCGCATCGGCGCCTCACCTCACGGCCAGGGCCTGGGGACCAGCCTCGCGCAGATCGTCGCCGACGAGATCGGCGTGGCCCCCGAAAGGATCCGGGTCATCCACGGCGACACCGACGCGACGCCCTACGGCTGGGGAACATTTGCCAGCCGTTCCCTGGTGATCTCGGGCGGCGCCTGCAAGCTCGCCGCGGGCAAGCTTGCCGGGCGCATCAAGGCGATCGCGGCGGGACTGCTCGAGGCGGCCGAGGCCGACATCGAACTCGCCGAAGGCCGGGCGCGCATCAAGGGCACTGACCGCGCGCTCGAGATTGCGGCACTTGCGCGCACCGCCTACCACCGGAGCCATCTCATCCCGGCAAATCTCGGTCCGGGGCTGCGCGAGTCGGCGACCTACGATCCGGCCGGAACGTACGCCAATGCCTGCCATGTCGCCGAAGTCGAGGTCGACATTGAGACCGGGGCTGTAAAGATCGCGCGCTATCTGGTCGCCGAGGACGCGGGCATCCTGATCAACCCGATGATCGTCGACGGCCAGATACATGGAGGCGTGGTGCAGGGCATTGGCAACGCGCTCTACGAGGAACTCAAGTACGACGAGTCCGGCAATCTGCTCACCACTTCGCTTGCCGATTACCTCGCCCCGACGATCGCCGAGGTGCCCGACATCGAAATCCATCATCTGGTGACGCTCTCGGAGGCGACCATCACCCGCGCCAAGGGTGTGGGCGAGGGCGGCGCGATCGGTGCGCCGGCGGCCGTCATCAACGCGGTCGTCGATGCCCTGCGGCCGCTCGGGATAGACATTTTCGAAATGCCCGTCACGCCGCAGCGCATACGCGAGCTCGTGCGCCGCGCACAGGGAGCGACATCATGAGCGACAAGACCCCGATACGGCTGAACGTCAACGGAAGGGATTACGACATCGCGGTGGAGCCGCGGCGCAATCTGGCCGACGCGCTGCGCGAGGACTGCGGGCTCACCGGCACGCACCTCGGCTGCGAGCACGGCGTCTGCGGCGCCTGCACGGTGCTGGTGGAGGGCAAGCCGGTGCGCGCCTGCCTGATGTTCGCGCTGCAGGCGCAGGGCAAGCCGGTGCGCACGGTCGAGGGCCTGGCCGAGGGCGAGAAGCTGCATCCGATGCAGCAGGCCTTCTGGGACAATCACGGCCTGCAGTGCGGGTTCTGCACCCCGGGCTTCCTGATGCTCGCCGTGGGCGCGCTGGAAGCCGAACCGGACATGAGCGACGAAGACCTGCGCCACGTGCTCTCGTCCAACCTGTGCCGCTGCACCGGTTACCAGAACATTCTCAAGGCGGTGCGGGTCGCAGCCAAAGAGATGCGAGGCACATAACGAGACGTGCCAGTTAACGCTGAGACTCGCTCATTGACAATCGATTGTTGAGTGTCTAGATTCCGTACGAGTTCCAATAAGGGGAGCAATCGCATGACGACGATTCGTAGAATGCGCGGCGCCCGCTGGCTGGTTCTGCTGCTCCTCGGCGCCTTCGTGCTCGCGTCCCCGGGCTCCTGGCTGGTATCCCAGGCCCACGCGCAGCAAAAGGAGTTCAAGGTCGGCGTGGCGCTGTCGCTGAGCGGCATCTTCAGCCGCGATGCCGCACTCTTCAAGGAGGTCTACGACCTCTGGGCGGAGACCGTGAACAAGGCGGGCGGCATCAAGGTGAAGGGCACCGGCTACCCGGTCCGCCTCACCTACTACGACGACGAGTCGAGCCCCCAGAAGAGCGCCCAGCTCATGGAGCGGCTGGCGACCTCCGACAAGGTCGATCTCATCCTCGCCGGCTTCGGCTCGTCGATCGCCTTCGCGGCGACGGCGGTGGCGGAGAAGTACAAGTACCCGTACATCTCGGGAGCGGCCAGCGCCAACCCGCTCTTTGAGCGCGGCTACAAGTACTTCTTCGCGACGCTCAACAAGACCTTCGACGAGGTGGAGGGCGCAGTCAAGGTGTTCGGACAGGTCAACCCCAAACCGACGCGGGCGGCGGTCATCGGCTCCGACCATCTCTTCGGCAAGCTGGCCGCCGAGGGGTTCAAGAAGTTCCTCGGCGAGATGGGCATCGAGGTCGTGCACTTCGAGATCTTTCCGCTCGACCTCGTCGACTACAACTCGCTGCTCCTGAAGGTGAAGCGGCAGAACCCCGACGTGCTGCTGGTCGGCGGGCTCTTCTCCCACGCCCTGCGCGTGATGAAGGCCACCAAGGAAGTGGACTTCTCGCCCAAGGGCATCGCCTTCAGCTACGGCCCCACCGTCCCCGAATTCCTGAAGGAGTTCGGCAAGGACGCCGAGGGCGTGATCGCCGCCTCGGAATGGCTGCCGTCCTTCCCGTTCAAGGACCCGGTGTTCGGCACCGCCCGGGCGTTCGACGACACGATCCGGAAGAAACACGGGCACGCGGCCGACTACGTCCAGGCTGCGGCGGCGGGCGGCCTGGTCGCCCAGCAGAAGGCCATCGAGACGCTGGGGCTCGCGCCGCCGCTCTCGGAGAAGGATCGCGAGGCGCTCATGGAGCAGCTGCACAAGCAGGAGGTCGACACGGTGTACGGGAAGGTGAAGTTCAGAGCGGACGGCAGCATCGAGCTGAAGCCGCCGATCGCCGTGCAGATCCAGGACGGCAATTTCGTCCTCGTCTATCCAAAGGACGTCGGCGGCGTAAAGGCCGGCAATCTGATCTATCCGCTCAAGCCGTGGCGGTCGCGCTAGGACGGGGCCGGCGATGCGCACGGTGCTCGAGCAGGTGATCCCGCCCAAGCAGGGGCTGGCGGTCACCGTCCGCGCGGGCCAGCACCTGCGCGTCACCGACCTCGAGGGCAAGCAGGTCGTCGACATGGCGTTGTTCAACGCCGCCAACCCCCGCGAGAAGCTCTCGACCTCGTACTCGCGCACCCGGTACGTGCCCAAGCCGGGCGCCGAGTACGTGCCGCGCGACAAGCTGACCGAAGGCGACACGCTGATGTCGACGATCTGCCGGCCCATGATGACGATCGTCAAGGAGACGCCGGAGCCCAAGGGCGTGCACGACACGCACAACCGGATGTGCAACCGGTTCCTCTACGAGTCCTACGGCCTCGGGCCTCGCGACGGCTGCCACGAGAACATCGCCAACGCGGTGAAGCCGTACGGGCTCCTCCCCGAGGACATCCCCGACACGATGGACCTATTCATGAACTATCACCACGACTGCGCGCGTGGGCGGTGGGTGATCGGCGAGCCGGTGTCCAGGCCGGGAGACTACATCGAGTTCCGGGCGGAGATGGACTGCATCGTGGGGCTCTCCAACTGCCCGCTCGACGTGCTGGCCCCGTGCAACGCCTACCACTGCACGCCCGTGAAGGTGGAGATCATCGAGTAGTGCAGTGACGTTCCTCGTCGACCTCGCCCAGACGCTCATCAACGGCATCCTGCAGGGCGGGGTCTATGCGGCGGCCGCGGTCGGGCTGTCGCTGATCTTCGGCGTGAGCGGCATCCTCAACGCCGCCCACGGCGAGCTGTTGATGCTCGGGGCGTTCGCGACGTACTGGCTGGTCAAGCTCGGCCACGTCGATCCGCTCCTGACGCTGCCGATCTCCTTCGCGCTGCTGTTCGTGCTCGGCTGGACGCTCCAGTATTTCGTGCTGAACCCGACGCTCGGCCGGCCGCTGCTCCTCTCGCTGCTGGTCACGTTCGGGATCTCGCTGATCCTGGTCAACGTCGCCCTGCGGCTGTGGAGCGCCGATCACCGCATGCTGCGCATCCCGTACTTCGAGCACAGCCTCATCATCGGCCCTTTCATCGTGCCGCTCTCACGGGTCGTGGCCTGCCTGGTCGGCGTCGGCATGGTGGCGGGGCTGTCGTGGCTGCTGGCGTCGACGCGGCTCGGCCGGATGATCCGCGCCACCGCGCAGGATCTCGAGATGGCGCGGCTGGTCGGCGTCAATCCGCGCGCGATCTACGCGGTGACGTTCGGACTCGGCGCGGGTGTCACCGGCGTCGCGGGCTCGCTCGTCGCCTTCTACGCGCCCGTCGAGCCGAACATGGGGCTGATGTACACGCTCTTCGCCTTCGCCGTCGTCGTCCTCGGCGGTCTCGGCTACACCGCCGGCGTGATATGGGGCGGCCTCACGCTGGGCGTCGCCCAGGCCCTCACCGAGACGTACCTCGAAGCCGGGCTCTCGCTGCTGGTGGCGTTCTTCCTCCTGTATCTTGTCTTGACAGCCATGCCGGCCGGGATCATGGGCAAAGGCCGGATCGAGTAAGTGGCGCGCGCGAGCCTCCTTCTCGTCGCCCTCGCCGTGCTGTTCGTGCTGCCGCTGGGCATCGGCCCCTACCCGCTGCGCGTGGCGACCGTCATCTTCATGTGGGCGGCGCTGGCCGGAAGCTGGAACCTGCTGGCCGGGTACGCGGGCGCCGTCGACCTCGGCCCCGTCGTCTACCACGGCATCGGCGCGTTCGTCACGGCGGCGGGCATGGTCAAGCTGGGGCTGCCGTTCCTCGTGAGCGTCGCGCTGGCCGGCGCAGTGGCCATGGCGATCGCCTACGTGGTCGGGACGCCGACGCTCCGCCTGCGCGGCGCGTACTTCGCCATCGGCACGCTCGCGCTGGCGGAGTCGGCCAGGCAACTCGCGCTCGCGTGGGACCGGCTGACCGGGATCCCGCTCACCGGCGGGAGCGCCGGCGTGTCGCTGCCGCTCAGCGCCGACTACCGCGTGATCTATTACGTCATGCTGGGCCTCATGACGGCGGTGACGGCGGCGGCTTTCTGGCTGCGCGGCTCGAAGTTCGGGTACGGCCTGCGCGCCGTCGGGGAAAACGACCGGCTGGCCGAGGCCTCCGGCGTGGACATCCACCGGCTCAAGCGCCGGGTCTACGTCGGCAGCGCGCTGATCATCGCGGTCACGGGCGGCACGGCGGGCTACTGGCTGTCCTACATCAACGCCACCGAGATGTTCGGCGTGTCGATCACGTTGCAGATGGTGGTCATGGCGCTGCTGGGCGGCCTGGGCACGCCGCTCGGCCCGGTGCTCGGCGCCGGCTTCCTCACGCTGGTCTCCGAGTTCCTCGGCACGCGCTTTGTCTATCACTACCTCATCGGGATCGGCGTGATCATCGTCGCCATCTCGCTGTTCGCTCCCGCCGGGCTGTCCGGGATCCTCGACCTCGCGCGGCGCCGGCGCAAGCGGTCGCCGGCATGAGCCTCCTCGAGGTGCGCGGCGTCACGAAGCGCTTCGGCTCGTTGGCGGCCCTCAACGCCGTCGACTTCGCGCTCGAGGAAGGCGAGATCCTGGCCATCATCGGGCCGAACGGCGCCGGCAAGAGCACGCTCTTCAACCTGATCGCCGGACTGGAGAAGCCGAGCGCGGGAAGCGTCCTCTACCGCGGCCGGCCGATTGCGGGCCTGGGTCCCGACGCCGTCTGCCGGCTCGGGATCGCCAAGACCTTCCAGATCCCGCAGCTCTTCCCCCGGCTCACGGTCGCCGAAAACGTCCTCGTCGCCGCGCTCTACGGCCACGGCGCGGGGTTGGCCGACGCCCAGCGGGAGACGCGCGAGTGGCTCGACTTCGTGGGCCTCGCCGACAAGGCCGAGTTGCCGGCGGAGACGCTTTCGGTGTCCGAGCGACGGCGCGCCGACCTCGCCCGCGTGCTGAGCACCAACGCTTCTGTCGTCCTCCTGGACGAGAACATGGCGGGGCTGAACCCGAAGGAGCTCGAGGCTACGGTCGCCCTCCTGCGCGAAGTGCGCGCCCGCGGGCGGACGCTGGTGGTCACCGAGCACATCATGCGCGCCATCCTCGGCCTCGCCGACCGCGTGGTCGTCCTCAACTACGGCGAGAAGATAGCCGAGGGCCGCCCGGCCGACGTGATGCGCGATCCCGCGGTGGTCAAGGCGTACCTCGGCGAGGCGTATGCCTGAGCCGGCCCCGCTGCTCGCGCTCGAGGCCGTCGACGCCGGGTACGGCGCCCTTCAGGTCCTGTGGGGCGTAACCTTGCACGTGCGGCCGGGAGAGATCGTCAGCCTCATCGGCCCCAACGGCGCGGGCAAGACGACGGCGATCAAGTCCATCCTCGGCCTCGTGCCGCTGCGCCGGTCCGGCGCCGGCGCCATCCGCTTCAAGGGCGAGCGGATCGACGGGCTGGCCCCCGAGCAGGTCGTCAAGCGCGGCATCGCCGTCGTGCCGGAAGGCGCGCGGGTGTTCCCCGAGATGACCGTCCTCGACAACCTTCGAATGGGGGCGCTGGTGGAGCGGGCGCGGAGCCGCGAGGCGCAATCGCTCGAGGAGGTCTTCGCCATGTTCCCCCGGCTCGCCGAGCGCCGGCGGCAGCTCGCGCGCACGCTCTCGGGAGGCGAGCGGCAGATGCTGGCCATCGGCCGCGCGCTCATGAGCTGTCCCGAGCTGCTCCTGCTCGACGAGCCGTCGCTCGGGCTGCAGCCGACGCTGGTCAAGTCGATCATCGAGGCCATTCGCCGGATCAACGAGCGCGGCCTCACGGTGCTGCTCATCGAGCAGAACGTCCACTTCTCGCTGCCCATCAGCCATCGCGCCTACGTGCTGGAGCAGGGGCGCGTGGTGCTGGAGGACGCAGGGCCGGCGCTGCTCGAGAGCCCGCACGTGCGGCTCTCCTACCTGGGGGTGTGACCGGCATCGGCGGCCGGCGAGATAGCGGATCGACCGACCGCCCGGATTGAACCCCGGCATCTCGCCGAAGGCGATTCGCCGGCCCACATCGAAACAGTGCGCCGGCGCCATTCATGCCTTGCTCCTATTTTCGTTCCTGGTTGCACAGATCAAGCGCGATCTGCGCGTACAGCTTGGAGCCAGTCAGCAGGTTCTCGATCTTCATGCGGAAGATGCCTCCGCCGACGCTCACTCCGGGGCCGTAGGTGATCGACGGGATGCGCATCTCGTTGAAGACATTGATGTCGCGCCACATGCTGGAGGTACCGAGCGGGGCGGGTTTGGGCTCCCCGCCGACGAGGGCACGGTGGGCGCGCGTGATCGCATCGCGCAGCGGGGCGCCTTTTTTCGCATCCATCTCGAACGCCGGGCGATAGACGTAGAGTTCGACCTCGCCCGCCATCCCGGCTTCGCGCAGGAGCTGGCGCAACTCCTCGCGCACGTCGAGCGGCTCCTGCGCCGGAGTGATGCGCACGTCCAGGTAAATGGCGCATTGCTGCACCGTCTTGGTGATCTTGTAGGGCACCCCGCCGCGGATGGCGCCGAAATTCACCTTCGGGACGATCAGCCCGCCCGCGCATTCGTACCGGTTCTTTTGCTCGTACTCATACGCCCACGCTTCGATCCGCTGGATGAACGCACCCATGCGCACGATCGCACTCGGGTTCTTCTCGACCGGCGTGGGCCGCGTGATGTAGGGCGTATAGATCGGCAGATCGTCGCCGAACACCGTGATCTTGAAAAAGGCCTTGCCCGCTTCCACCCCGACCAGGCCGAAATCCGTGCCCTCGGCCACGAGCGCATAATCGGCCACGCCCCCGCCGTGAGTGATCGCGTAGCGCGTGCCCGGCTCCTTGGCAATGTAGGCGGGCGGCTGGAACTCGTCCACCGGCTCCACCCCGATCTCGCCCACCACGGCCATGAGCACGAGGTCGCCCTTGAGCTTGACGCCGCTGTCCTTGATGGCCTTCGCCGCAAACAGCCACGTGGCCATGGGACCCTTGTCGTTGCACACGCCGTTGCCCACCAGCGTGTCGCCTTCGCGCCACGCGCTGTGCAAAATCGGATCGGCGGCCATGCGCGTCGTCCACCACTCGTCCTTGTGGATGGTGGTGTCCATGTGACTGTTGAAGCAGAGGCTGCGTCCATGGCTGGTCCCGGGCAGGATCGCGACCACGTTGGGACGGTCCGGGTAAAGGCCCACCTTGCGCGCATCGAAGCCTTCGCGGCGCAGCCAATCGTGGACATAGTCGGCGACCGGACCTTCGCTTCCGGTCGGGCTGTCAATGTTGCCCAGATCGAGCGCCACCTTCACCAGATCGTCGACATTAATGCGTTCCATCACTTTCTGCGGGTCTACCTTCGTAGCCATTGGTACTCCCTCTCTTTCAAGCAAGTGAATTGATTTCCGGATCGGACACTTCGGTTTTCGGCACCTGCTGAATAAAGAACCGCTGCCGGAGGCGGCCAGGATGCGTCACCTCTTCGGCACTGGCGACCTATTCAGAAGCTCTGTTACCCCCCTTGGAACACGCCCCGGAAGCCAAGTCGTAGCCTTTTAAGCGTCAGGCGCCAAGCGGACATCGATGAGGGTGGAGCGGCCGGAGCGCTCCGCTTCGAAGGCACGGCGCAGCGCCGGCTCTATGTCGGCAGGATCTTCGATCGTCTCTCCGCACGCATCGAACGCCTTTGCAAGCTCGGCATAGCGCGGATTCGGCGAGATAGCCCAGCCGGGGAAATTGTTCGTCCTGGCCGCCCAGCCCTCCGGATAGAGGGCCGTGATTCCACGCTTCATCGAGAGATAGCCGGCGTTGTTCATGACGATCGTCACCATGGGCCGCCCGTATTCCTGGGAGAAGCCCAGTGCCGCAAGAACCGGGTTGTAGTTGAACGAGCCGTCCCCGATCAGCGCCACGACCGGCTTTTCGGGCGAGGCGCATTTGAGGCCGAGCGCCATTCCCATGCCCAATCCGAGGCCGCCGCTCTCGGCCCCGAAAAAATGGCCCGGCATAACGCGGTCGAGCAGCCGTACGATCGGCGTGCGGTGCATGATCGTCTCCTCGACGACGATGGCGCCTTCCGGTAGGACGGTGTTGAGCACCCGGCAGAACCAGCGAGGGTCGATCGGTTTTGCCTCCTTTGCGCCAAGGGCTTCGTCGTTCCATTCCTGCCGCCGCTTCTGATGCTGCTTCCGGAGCCCGGCGAGCCGCTCGCCGCGGTTCCCCGCCGCATGGGTAGTGCGGATGAGCCGCACGATGTGCGCCAGCGCCGGCCCGATCTCGCCGGCGAGGGATACGTCCACGTTGTATCCCCAGTAGGGCAGGTCCGGCCGCAGCGGGTTGATGTCGAGCGTGAGAACCTTAGCACCTGCCGACGGACCGGCGGAAGGCGGATGCCACGGGGCGACCGCGCCGACCAGAAAGACCAGATCGGCATCCGCGAGATACGCTGCCGGGTCGTAGCCTCCATGCAGGGGGTGGTCGCGGGGGAAGTTGAGGTACATCTGGCGCGTCGACTCGACCACGGGCGCGGCAAGCAGCTCGGCCAGGTCGACCAGCCTGGGTACGGCGGCGACATCGCGCCCGACGGTCTCCGCGACAACGAGCGGACGAGAGCTGGAGGCGAGCATGCGCGCGGCCTGGTCGAGCAGATCCGGAGCCGGAACCTGCGGCGATGGCCGCGGATAAGATCGCGGGATCGCACCCGCCACCTCTTCGAACAGGAACTCGAACGGCAGCGAAAGGAAAACGGGTCCGCAGGGCGGTGTCATCGCAATCTGGCAGGCGCGATGGATGCTGCTGGCCAGCACCGCGCGGCTGTTCACGCCGAAACTCCACTTGACGCAGGGTTCGGCAAACCGCGCCGGGCCTCCGCGGTCGGCGAGATAACGGATCCACTGTCCGCCCGGATTGAAGCCCGGCGTCTCGCCGAAATCGATCGATTCCCCGGCACACACGAGCATCGGGACTTCCTCGTGATACGCCGCGCGCATGGCGAGGCCGGCGTTGAGCGTGCCGACGGTGGTGTGGATGAGGACCGCCGGGAGCCGGCCCGTCGCCTTGGCATAGCCGCTCGCCATCGCAACAGCGGTCTCTTCATGCCGGATGTTCAGGTAGCCCGGTGTGCGCTCCCCTTTGGCTGCCCGCCGCGCGAGCTCCTCCCAGAACGGCGGCCATTCGGAACCCGGGGAGCAGAAAATGTGTTCGACGCCGTAACCGTTGAGGATCTCGACCAGCGCATTGGCGCCACTGATCCGATCCCCCTTGCTGTCGGCGCTCACTTCATGGGGGTCAACCTTCATGCAGGCTCCGTTGCTGTCAAAGACGCCATTTCCGGATCGGGCGCATTGGTTTGCAGCATCTGCTGAATGTCGAGCCGCAGCCGGCCGAGCTTGTCCGCGGGGTAGGTCGCGAGATTGATGTCCGCGAGCACATGCCCGGGCCTGCCGAACACGATGATGCGGCCGCCCATCTCGATCGCCTCCTCGAGCTGGTGCGTGACCACGATGGCGGTATTGCCCTCGGTCTGGGCCAGCTCGACGAAGGACTTGCGCAAACTGGCGGAAGTGACTTCGTCGAGGTGGCCGAACGCCTCGTCGGCGAGGAGCAGCGCGGGCTCGATGACGAAGGCGCGCGCCAGGGCCACGCGCTGGCGCATGCCGCCCGAAAGCTCGTGCGGATACGCGCCCTCGAACGCCCCCAGCCCCAGGCGGTCCAGCCACGCGCGCGCGCGCTCCTCCTGCTCGCGCGGCGGACGGCCGAGCAGCTCGAGCGGCAGGCGCACGTTGTCGAGTGCCGTGCGCCAGGGCAGCAGGCGGTCCTGCTGGAACACGGCCGCGAGCACGCCGCGGAAAGCATCGAAATGCTCGTACGGTTTGCGCCCGCCGATGGTGATGCGCCCCTCCGTAGGTTCGTCCAGTCCGATCAGGATGTTGAGGAAGGTCGTCTTGCCGCAGCCCGTCTGGCCGACGATCGCCACCCTGTCGCCGGGGCGGATGCGGAAATCGAGGCGCTCGATGGCCACCACCGCGTCGCCCGTGCCGGTCTGATGGAAGACCTTGCGCAGGCCCGAGACTTCGATTTCCGCGGGCTTGGTCATGTACGCCAGCGCAGCATGCGCGTCTCGATGGCGATGAGCACCCCTTCGGCTACGAACAGGATCGCCACGAGGACCAGCGTCCATGCAAAGACGTCGGCGATCGAGAACAGCTCCTGAGCCACCGTCAGCCCGTAGCCGATGCCCGAGACCGCCCCAACCAGTTCGGCAATCGTCACCACGCGGATCGCGAGGCTCAGGTTGATTTTCCAGCTGGTGATGATGACGGGCACCGTGGCGGGCAGCACCAGCTTGGTGAAGAACTGCGTGCGAGTGGGCCGGAACGAGCGCAGCATGTCGCGCAGGTCTTTCGATACGCCTCTCATGCCGTCGAGGGCGTCGATGAGGAACACGGGCGCGCAGGTCACGACCAGGACAAAACCGATGCGGAACTCCACGCTCTTGAACCAGAGCACGGCGAACAGGATCCAGCAGATGACCGGCACGGCCATGAAGAGCCGCACGATCGGCCTGGCGTAACGCTCGAACGTCGCCCAGAGATACATTGCGACGGCGAGCGCCAGTCCGAGCGCAAAGGAGAGCAGGAGGGCGACCGCCACGCGCGCCAGCGTGATCAATACGAAATCCACGGGCAGCTCGACCAGGCTGGTGAAAATCCGTCGCCATCCCGGAATGACGAACGGCGGAACGATCCACGACAGCATCTCCCAGGCGAGCGCGAATACGACCAGCCCGATGACCAGTTCCCGGGGAAATCTGAAGGACGTCCGGGCCGCAAGCGCCGCCACCGCCTCGCCCGCGATCGGCTCCTTCTTGACGGTCTCGCCGGCCACGCTCACTGTTCGCCGCCGATCGTCGTTTGACTTCGGGGTACGCGCGCGCCCGAAGCGGCCCGCGCGCTCATCGGCCGCGGCGTCAGGGGCTGTAGATCACGTTCTCGTTGGGCAGCTTGGGCAGGTGGCCGGAGTCCACTGCTATCTTGAACATGTCCCACAGGGCGGCGCGCTCCGATCCCCAGGCCGGCTGAACGTCGTAGGCAAGCCTGCCCGAGGCGACCGCTTCCTTGAAAACGCCGGGCGGCAGCTTCAGGGACGCGACGAGAATCTTGTCGGCCTCGTCGAGATTGGCCTTGTAGTACTGCTGCGCGTCCTGGAACATCGCCACCAGTCGCGGCACGGCATCCGCCCTGCGCTTCAGGAAGTCCTCGCGCATCATCACCACGAGGTCCCATCCCGCGAATTTCGAGATCGCGCTCCAGGCGCTGTCGCCGGCGACAATGATGCGATAGGAGGGGTTATCGCGCAGCGCCAGCGTCGTCGTGGGCTCCCATATCATCGCGGCGTCGACACGCTTCGCCTGCAGTTGCGTCCGCGCGAGCGGCGGGCTCGCCTGGACGACCGTGACGTCCTTGCCGAAGATCAAGCCCTGACTGCGGCCATACACCGACAGGATCTGGTATTCCGACGATCCCATGTCGGCGGCGATCGTCTTGCCCTTGAGGTCCGCGATGGACTTGATGGACGGATCGGCCGTGATGACCGACAGGATGTTCATCCGCGCCCACGTCAGGCCGATGCGGATGGGAACGCCTTCCAGGATCATCTTCTGGGCCACCAGGGGCCCGCCGGCAAGCATGTCCGCCTCTCCGCTCGCGAGCGAGGCGTAGTAGACCGAGATGGCGCTGAAGTTCACGGTTTCAAGTTCGACGCCATGCTTCTTGTCGATGCCGCGCGCCTTGACGATATCGAGCATCATCGAACTGAGAGACGGGAACGCCAGGCGGGCCATCTTGACCTTTACGGGCTCCTGTCCCAGGGCAGGTCCGCCGGATCCAAGGATACCGAGCGTGATGGCCACGCACACACTTCGCAGGAATCTTTCCACGGCGCACCTCCTCCAGCAGGTTGAGTTATCGGAAATTCAATCGTTCTGCAACAGCTCCGGATTAGGGGATAAGAGAGGAAGCATCGCTCATTTTGCATTGAAGCCCTGTCGCATGCCACGCGCGAGCGGATCGAGCCGAATTATACATATTGCGCCGCCAGGCGCGGCTCATGCGCGTTCACCCGCCGCCAAAGAGCATGCGATGCAGCCGCAGCGGCGTGATCGGCAGGCGCGTCACCGCGCCGGGGCGGCCGAGCGCGTCGTCCACCGCCGCGGCGATCGCGGCGCCGGCGGCATTGATCCCGCCCTCGCCTGCGCCTTTTACGCCCATGGGGTTCTGCGGGCTGGGGGCGTCCTCGGTTAGCAATGTCTCGATCGGCGGCACCTCCGCCGCGGTCGGCATCAGGTAATCGGCGAAGGTCGTTGCCAGCGGCTGCCCCGCCGGGTCATAGATGAACTCCTCGAACAGCGCTCCGCCTATGCCCTGCACCGCGCCGCCGACCAGTTGCCCGTCCACCAGCATCGGGTTCACCGCGCGGCCGACGTCGCAGGCGACGACGTAGCGCTCCACCGTCGCCCCGCAGGTTTCGACATCGACCCGGACCACCGCCGCGTGTATGCCGTACGGATAGTTCATGTGATCGGCGTGGAACCAGCCCTCGGCGCTCACGGGCGCATGGGGCGGCGCGGCGCGCATTTTCTCGCGCAGCGCCTCGGCCGCGGCTTTCACCGCGCAGCCGGTCATCACCGTGACGCGCGAGGCAAAAGCGCCCATGCCGTAGTCGATCCGGTCGGTTCTTCCATGGACCACGCAAATTCGCTCCATCGGCATATCGAGAACCTCGGCGCAGATCTGCGCCATCACCGTCTCGATGCCCTGGCCGAGTGACGCGGCGCCGGTGACCACCTCCACCTTGCCGTCCGCGTCGATCGAGATCACCGCCTTGTCGGCCGGCCCGAGGCCGCTTTTTTCGACGAAGAAGGCGAGTCCCAGCCCGACCTTTTCGCCGCGCGAGCGCCGCTGCGCCACCTGGGATTTGAGATCGTCGTACTTCAAATACGCGAGCAGCTTGTCCAGCAGCAGCGCGTAGCGGCCCGAGTCGTAAACCACACGCGTGCCCAGCGCGTCGATGCCGCGGTCGAACGGCATGCGCTCGGGCGGGATCAGGTTGATCCGGCGCACCTCGATCGGATCGCGGCCCAGGCGCGCCGCGATGGCATCGAGCATGCGCTCGCGGGCGAAGGTGCTCTCGTAGCGCCCGGGCGCGCGATAGGTGCCTGCGGGGGTCTTGTTGGTGAGGCGCACGTGCGCCGTGGCCCGATACGCCGGAATCACATACGGCCCGGGAAGCATGGCGGCGGCGAGATCGGAGACCGTCACGCCATGCGTTCGCACGTAGCCGCCCTGGTCGGTGTAGATCTCGTCTTCGAGGCCGAGGATGAAGCCGCGCTCGTCGACCGCGGCGCGCATGCGATGGAGCTGGTCGCGCGAATGGTTGGCCGCGAGCAGGTGCTCGTGGCGGTCCTCGACCCATTTCACCGGCCGTTTGAGGTGCAGCGCCGCCTGGCAGACCAGCACGTCCTCGGGATAGAGCTCGCCGCGTACGCCGAAGCCGCCGCCGACATGGCCCTGGATGAAATGCACCATGTCGCCCGGCAGGTCGAGCATGCGCGCCACCTGGTCGCGGTTGTAATGCGGCACTTTGGCCGCGCCCTGCATGGTCAGGATCCCGGTCGACGGGTCGAAGCTCGCCAGCGCGCCGCGCGTTTCGAGCGGCACGCCGGTGTGGCGGCCGACCGCGACCTCAAGCGTCACCACCGCGTGCGCTTTCTCGAATGCGGCGGCGAGATCGCCATAGGATTTGGTCACGACCGCGGCCTCGGTCTTCGCGCCGGGCAGCGTCGCCGGCATGAAGTCGCCGGGCTCGTCTAGCGCCGAGACGCAGGCCGGCAGCTCCTCGATCTCGCACAGCACCAGCTCGGCGGCATCCTCGGCGATGTAGGGATCTTCGGCAAACACCACCGCGACCGGGTCGCCGACGTAACGCACGTAATCGCGCGCGAGCACGGTTTGCCGGTAAGGCTCGAGCCCGCCTACCCGCGTCAGGCGGATGTCGATGGGCGGGATGTCGCGCACGTCCTCGAAGGTCCAGATCGCCGCCACACCGGGTAGCCGCCGCGCTTGGGCCGTGTCGATCGACACGATCCTGCCGAATGCGACAGGCGAACGCACCACCCGCATGTGCAACTGGCGCGGCGCATTGAGATCGGCGCTGTAGCGGCCTTCGCCGGTAAGGAGCGGTCGGTCCTCCAGCCGCCTGGGCGAGGCGCCGATGTATTTCATCGACCGACCTCGCTCAACTGCGTTTTTTCGAGCGCCCGATCCAGCTCATGCGAGCGCCCGCTCCAGGGCACGCCGCGTGGTGGCGCGCACGAGGTCCCTGCGATAGGGGGCATCCGCGTGGAGGTCCTCCAGCGGCTTCACCGCCTTCGAGACCGCTTCGGCCGCTTCTGCAAGCGATCCGTTGCGCGTCAGAATTTCTTCCGCCGCGGTGCAGCGGAACGGCCGGTCCTCGACGCCGCCGATCCCGACGCGCGCGTCCTTGATCTTTGCGCCCTCGCGTCTGAGCGCAACCGCCGTCATGGCGAGCGCGAAGTCGCCCGCGCGGCGCGAGAATTCGTAGAAGCCGGTGCGCCACGAAGCGTCCAGCACCGGCAGCCGGATTTCGGTGATCAGTTCGTGCGGCCGCAAGGCGGTGGCGAAGGTGCCCTGGAAGTACTCGGCGGCCCGGATCACGCGCTCGCCGGAGGCGCTCTTGGCGACGATCTCGCCGTCGAGCGTCACCAGGACGAGGCACCATTCGGAGGCCGGATCGGCGTGCGCCACGCTGCCCGCGAAGGTGCCGCGCTGGCGGATCGGGTAATGGGCAATGTGGCGCGCCATGTCCGCGAGCAGCGTCCCAGTGGGACCTTCGACAACCGGCCTATGAAATGCGGCGTGCCGCGTCAGCGCGCCAATCCGCAGTTTTTGATTTTCGCTACGAAGAAAATCCAGCTCGGCGATGCCATTGATGTCGAAGAGCTTCGGCGGGCGCGCCAGGCGGAAGTTCATGACCGGCACTAGGCTCTGGCCGCCCGCGAGGATCTTGCCGTCCTCGCCGTGCGCGGCGAGCAGATCGAGCAGCGCCTTGACCGTCGTGGGCGCGTGATACTCGAAGGCGGCCGGCTTCACTGTTCTACTTCGCTCTGACTCTGCGCATGTCGACGATCGCGGCGACGGGGCCGCCGCCCGCCGGCCCCTGCTGCAGCGCAGCCACCGAGCAATACACCATCGGATCGCCGATCGCCGCTGCCGCCACCGCGCCGACCACGGCCTTGGTGTGGTGGGTGTGGTGGATGTCGGAATCGTTGAGCGAGACCTGGCGCCGGCCGCGCAGCCGGCCCGTGGGATGGGTCTCGCACTTGATGAAGCAGTTCACCAGGGCATCTCCCAGGTCGGAGGCGCGCGGACGCTCGGGGAGCGGCAGGCCGGCCTTGCGGATGGCGTCGTAGATGCCGTCGACGTCGAGCACGTCCTTCATCACCGAGTGGCCGATGCGGAAGTGGCCGCCGATGCCGCGGCGGTTGCCGACCACCACGATCTGCGCCTCGTCCTGCTCCACGCCCGAGGAGCACGACGCGACCGAGGAGTAAAGTGACAGGTCGCGCGCGATCTGCTCCTCCCGCGGCATGGGAAACTCGCCGACGCCGACGCCGATGCCGAGCGCCGCCGTGGCGTTGGAGACCGCCATCGATTCCATCATCTCGGTCTTGAAGACCGTCTTTCCGCGCCGCGCGGCGTCGGCGATGCGCTCCGCGGTGAGGAGCGGGGTCTTGGTCTGCACGAAGTGCACATCCTTGGGATCGGCGATGCCGGCATCCTTCATCGCCTTGCGCACGCCAGTAGCGACTTTTTCGACCATCGGCAGCCGCCCGATCTCCTCCGGAAGAATGCGCTCGGAGACGGTGCATCCGACGGTGAGGTGAAGGTCGTCCTTGGAGGCTTTCGACGCGTCATCTTCGGGGACGCGCGCGAAGATGTTGAAGTGCGGCGAGATGACGCCGTCGCAGCCGCCGGAGAGCGCGATCGGCACCTGCAGCGCCTGCGCGCGGCTGCGCGAGCCCTTCGTCACGAAGAAGTCGCGCAGCACGCGGTCCACCAGGATCCGCGAAATGTCGTTCACGCCGCCGTTGCCCTCGGTCTTGGCCACGACCGCGACGATGTCGTCCGCGCCGAAGCGCCATTCGCGCATGGCGGCCTCGATGCCCGAGGTGTCCTGAACATGCTCCATCGGAACCTTGCACACTGCAAAAGGCATGCGTTTCTCCGTCGCGCTTATGGCTGCTCAGCCGCGCGCCTGGTCCATCAGCGGCTTCTGCTGCCCGCCGTCGATCTCGATCATCGTGCCGTTGACGAAGTGGGCGAGCGGCGAGGCGAGGTAGGCGACGAGGTTCGCGCACTCCTCCACTTCGGCGATGCGGCCCAGCGGGATGCTGCGCGGCGCGAGCTTGTCGGCTTCCTCGTAGGAGAGCTTCATGTCGCGCGACATCGCCTTCACCAGGCCGGTCCAGCGCTCGGTGCGCACCGGCCCGGGGTTCACCGCGCACAGGCTGATGTTGTACTTGCCGTACTGGCTGGCGAGCGCCTTGGTGAGGTTCTGGCCCGCGGCATTGCAGGCGCCCGGGACGATCTCCCAGTACGATTCCTTGACGCCGTCGTTGCCGATCAGGTTGACCACGCGGCCGCCGCCCTGCTTCCTCATGATCGGTAGGGTGAACTTCAGGCACCGTACGTAGCCCATGAACTTGAGTTGCAGGCCTTGCATCCAGGCCTCTTCGTTGAGCGTCTCGATGACCCCGCCCGGCGCCGAGCCGGCATTGTTTACCAGGATGTCGATGCGCCCGAACTGCTTGTGCGCGCTTTGGACGAAGTTCTGTGCATCGGCCTCCTTGGTAAGGTCGGCCGTGATGGCGAGCACCTGGCGGGCGCTTTCCTTGCGGATTTGCGCCGCCGTGGCCTCGAGCGGCTCCTTGCGCCGGGCGCAGATCGCGACGTCGCAGCCTTCGCGCGCCAGCGCGCGTGCAATGCCCTTGCCGATGCCTTCGCTACCACCCGTGACGAGCGCGATCTTGCCCTTCAGTTGCAGGTCCATGCTTTCCTCCTCGGTGCTATATTGTGAGAAGTAGTCCTCAAAGGGTGGTAAGTCAACAACGCATGCGAAAGCGAGGCGAGCTGACTCATTTGCCGAGACGCACGCCGGGCGCCGAGAGCTCGCGCAAGGTCCTGAGCGTGCTTGCCTACTTCGAGCCGTCGCGCCCTTCGGCGTCGATCGACACGCTGGCGCGGGCGATCAACGCGCCGAAGAGCACCGCCTATCGGTACGTCGCGCTGCTGCGCGAGTTCGGCCTCCTGATGGAGGTCCAGGGTGGCCAGTACGCGCTCGGCCCGCGCGCGCTCGGCATGGCAAGCGCGGCGCAGGCGGCGATCAGCTACGCCGACGTGGCGCGTCCGGCCATGGAAACGCTGAGCCGCGACACGGGCGAAACCGTGTTCCTCCTGCGGCGCGTAGGCGACCATGCCGTTTGCATCGGCCGCTGCGATCCGGTGAACCCGGTGCGCATCTTCCTCGAGATCGGCTCGGCGGTCCCACTGCATGTCGGCGCGTCGCCGAAGCTGCTACTCGCGAATGCGCCGCCGCGCGAGCGCGAGGCATACCTCGAGCGCGCCGCGCAGAGCGTTGTTGCGCTCAGAAAAGGCATGAAGAAACTCGAAGCCGAGCTCGAGCGCATGCGGGCGCAGGGGTTTGCGATCACGATCGATGAAATCACCCCGGGCGTCTGGGCCTGCGCCGCGCCGGTCGTCGAAGGCGGGAAAGTCATCGCCGCCCTGTCGGTCGCGGGGCCGCTCTTTCGCATCGATAAGGTTCGCGGGATCGCGTACGAAGCGCTCGTCAAGGCGGCCGCCGCGGAAATCAGCGAGGCGCTTCAGCGCCGTCACGAGCCTGCCGGGATTCCCGCTTAACGCAGGCACGACATGCCATTCGCCACTGCCGCCGACGGCGTGAAGGTCTACTACGAGGAATGCGGCGTCGGCCGGCCGGTGGTCTTCGTCCACGAATACGCCGGCGACTACCGCAGCTGGGAGCCGCAGGTGCGGCATCTCTCGCGCCAGTACCGCTGCATCACGTTCAGCGCGCGCGGCTATCCGCCTTCGGACGTGCCGACCGACGGCGCGAAATACTCGCAGGACATCGCGCGCGACGATGTCAAGGCGGTCATGGATCACCTCGGCCTCGAGCAGGCGCACATCGTCGGTTATTCCATGGGCGCCTACACGACGCTCCACATGGGCATCTAATACCCGGGGCGCTGCACCAGAAAGCTTCTAATAAGGCCACGCCGCAGGAAAACCGCCTGATACAGTTTCTCCTTCGAGCCAAAATAATAGCTGATAAGCGCCTGATTGACCTTCGCGCCTTTAGCAATCTTTTGGAGCGGCGTTCCCGGATCGCGGTGTAGACTTTCGCCGTTCGCAAGGGGCGGCGCGCTGGCCGTGAACCAGAAGGAATCGAAGAACTCCATCCAGGTCATCGAGCGCATGATGCGGCTCCTCGACGTGCTCGCCGAGTCGCCGAATGCGGTCAGCCTGAAGCTCACCGCCGGGAAAGCGGGGCTTCACCCGTCGACCGCGCACCGCATCCTCAGCGCGCTCGTGCGCGACCGGATGGTCGAGCGCGTCGACCAGGGGAGCTACCGGCTCGGCATGCGGCTCCTCGAGCTCGGCAACCTCGTCAAGTCGCGCATCAGCGTGCGGGAGCATGCGCTCCCCTTCATGCGGGAGCTCCACGCCGCCACCGGCGAAGCGGTCAACCTCTCGGTGCGCCGCGACGACGAGATCGTCTACATCGAGCGCACGTCGAGCGGGCGCTCGCTGATGCGCGTAGTCAACATCATCGGCGCGCGGGCGCCGCTGCACATCACCGCGGTCGGCAAGCTCTTCCTGCTCGACGAAGGAGCCGACGGCGTGAAGGCCTACGCCGAGCGCACCGGCCTCGCGTCGTTCACCAGGAACACAATCCACGCGTTGCCGGCCCTCGAGAAGGAGCTCGACCGGATCCGCCGGCAGGGCTACGCGATCGACAACGAGGAGGCCGAGCTCGGCGTGCGCTGCATCGGCGCCGCCATCCGCGACGACACCGGCGCGCTCGTCGCGGGGCTCTCGGTGTCCGCGCCCGCCGAGCGGATGAAGCTGGGGTGGTCGGCGCTGGTGAAGGAGACCGCAGAGAAGATCTCCCGCGCGCTCGGCGACCGCGGGCAGGCCGCGTAGCCCGGGGCGCGCCTTGCGGCGAACAGAAGGAGACGCGTACACGACCTCGCAAAGCGGCGGGTAAACGTGTAGCATGTCTATATACTCGTCTATACGGGGTGAGGAGATGGCATCGGTTATTCGAACGGCGAAGGTGTTCCGGAACGGCGGAAGCCAGGCCATCCGGCTGCCGAAGGAGTTCCGAGTGAGCGGAGACGAGGTCGTGCTCAAGCAGGATTTCGGCATGATCACGATCCTGCCCAAGCGGCCGCGCAAAGGGTCCCTCATCGACCTCCTCAAAGCGCTCGGCCCGATCGAGCTCGCTCCGCGCGATCAGCCCCAATGGACCGACAAGCGTGCGGACCGCTCGCTGCGGGCGCCGCGGACGTCTAAACGCCGCGGGACTCGTCGCCGGTGACTTGCATGTTCGACGCCAACGCCGTGTCGGCGTTGGTGCATCAGCGGCGCAGCTTCGAAGCTCTCGCGAGCCGCATCGACGCCCTCCCCGTGGGACGCCGGCTCGTCTCGGCGGTGACGATGTCGGAGATCGAGACGATGGTCGCGAAGGCGAGGGACCCGCAGGAGAAGTCCGCGAGAGTCCGCTTGGTTCTGGCTCACTTTAACCTCGTGGACTTCGGCGAAGCCGCGGCACTGCACGTCGGACAAATCCGCGCGTACCTGGAGCCGCGAGGACTGGCGATCGGCCCGCTCGACACGCTTATCGCCGCACACGCCCGGAGCCTCGGAGCCACCGTCGTCACGGACAATCTCGCCGAGCTCTCGCGCGTCCCCGGCCTCACGGTGGAGAGCTGGCGCCGGTAGCGCAACGGCTAGACCGCCATCATCGCGTGCACCGCGAAGAGGTTGGCCGGGTCCGTCCACACCTGCTCGGGGTGGAAGCGGGCCCCGCGCGCGAGCCGCTGGAACTCCTCGACGCTGTACTTGCACGAGATCTCGGTGTGGATGGTCTCGCCCGGCTTGAACTCGAAGCGCTGTCCGGCGACGTGAACGACCTGCTGGTAGAGACTCTCGAGGTGCATCTCGATCCGGCCCTGCTCCTCGTCGTAGAAGGCCCGGTGCCGGAAGCGCCTGACCTGGAAGTCGCCGCCGAGCTCGCGGTTGATCCGGGCCAGCAGGTTCAGGTTGAACTCGGCGGTCACGCCGCGGGTGTCGTCGTACGCCGCCTCCAGCGTGCGCCGGTCCTTCTTGAGGTCGACGCCGATGACGAGCATCCCGCCCGGGCCGACGATCTCCCGCACGGACTTCAGGAACTCGAGCGCCTCCTCCGGCGTGAGATTGCCGATCGTCGAGCCGGGGAAGTAGACGACCTTGCGCCGGATCGGCACGCCCATGAACTCCGGCAGCTTGAGCGGCCGCGTGAAGTCGGCCACGACGCCGGTGATGTTGAGCCAGGGGAACATCCGCGCCAGCTCGGCGCAGGCGCTCCGCAGCTGGGCATCGGAGATGTCGATCGGCACATAGAGCGAGGGCTGCGCGCGGCCGATGAGGAGGCGCGTTTTCAGGCTCGCCCCGGAGCCGAACTCGACGAGCTGGGTCTCGGCGCCGAGGAGCCGCACGAGCTCGCCGAGGCGGCTCTCCATGATCGCCATCTCGGTGCGCGTGGGGTAGTACTCCGGCAGCTCGCAGATCGCCTCGAAGAGCTTCGAGCCGCGCCAGTCGTAGAAGTACTTGGGGGGGACCGTCTTGTGCGGTGCGGAAAGGCCGGCCAGCACGTCGTCGAGGAAGGACGGCCCCTCGGAGAGGAAGCTGTAGAACCGGACGACCCCCGCGCCCGAACGTCGCGGGGCCGTCATGGAGCGGTCACCGCAGGGCGGACGCCTGCAGCTGGACGCCGATGTGACCTTCCGCGGCAGCCGCCTGACGCCGCGCGGCATGCCGGCTCGCCGGGGCGTCCACTCGGATCGCCCCCACCGGCGCGGCGTCCCCGAGCTCGAGCCACTTCCGGATGCGGATGGCGTCGCCGACCCGGGTGTACTTGCCCACCGAGTCGAGCAGCACGATCACCACCGACCGCGCGGACATGTTCGCCTGCATCACGAGGCACCGGCCGGCCTGCCGGATGAAGCCGGTCTTCGAGACCGCGATCTCCCAGCTCGTGTTGCGCACGAGCCCGTTGGTGTTGACGAACCGCACGTTCCGCTTGCCGAGGCGCACCTCGGCGCTCGGCGCCGTGGAGTACTCGCGGATGAGCGGATAGTCTTTCGCCGCGATCACGAGCTTCGCGAGGTCCGCGGCGCTCGAGACGTTCTCGCTCGACAGGCCGGTCGGCTCGACGAACCGGGTGTCGCTCATCCCGAGCTCGGCCGCCGTCTCGTTCATCGCCTGGACGAAGGCCTCGAGGCCCCCGGGGTAGGCCCGGCCCAGGGCCGCGGCGGCGCGGTTCTCGGAGGCCATCAGCGCGAGCCGGAGCAGATCGTCGCGGGTCACCGTCATGCCGCGGTTCAGCGGGGTGACGGTCCGCGCCGTCCGGGTGTTGATCAGGTCCTCGCGGGAGATCTCGATCGGCTCGTCGAGCGGCAAGCCGGCATCGAGCACGACGACGGCGGTCATCAGCTTGGTGATCGACGCGATCGGGACGACGGCCGCCGCGTTCTTGTCGTAGAGCACCTCGCCGGTCTCGGCATCGACGATCAGCACGGCCGACGACTTGAGCTTGGGCGCATCGGCAGCGTGCGCGGCCGGGACAAACCCGGCCCCGGCAACCGCTGCGACCAGCGCCGCCAGGATTATTGTTTTCATACCCCCTGCTCCCCTGACCTACCGCGGCGCAGTCTAGCCGCCGCCACGCCCAAGGGACAAGCAAAAATAAGGCCCTACGCGCTGAACCTGACAAGGTCATGAGAAATAGTCACGCCGCGGCCACGATTGGCGCCGGCCCCGGGGCCCCCTCGGGGTCCTGAGGCTCCTCCTGTTGTTGCAGCGCCCACATCTGGGCGTAGAGCCCGTCCGCCTCCAGCAGCTCCCGGTGGGGCCCCCGCTCGACGATGCGGCCGTGGTCCATCACCAGGATCTGGTCGGCGTCCATCACGGTCGACAGCCGATGGGCGATGACCAGCGTCGTGTGCCCCCGGGCGATGCGGTCGAGCTCGGCCTGGATCGCCTTCTCGGCCTTCGAGTCGAGCGCGCTCGTCGCCTCGTCGAAGATCAGGATCCGCGGGCGCTTGAGCAGCGCGCGCGCGATCGCCACGCGCTGCTTCTCGCCGCCGGAGAGCTTCAGCCCCCGCTCGCCCACGCGGGTCTCGTATCCCTCCGGCAGCGTCGTGAGGAAGTCGTGGATGTGCGCCGCCTTCGCGGCGTCGAGGACTTCGTCCTCGGTCGCCTCGGGCCGGCCGTAGTGGATGTTGTAGCGGACGGTGTCGTTGAAGAGCACCGTGTCCTGCGGGACGATGCCGATCGCGCCGCGCAGGCTCGCCTGCTTCAGGCCGCGCACGTCCACGCCGTTCACGGTGATCCGGCCGCCGCCCACGTCGTAGAAGCGGTACAGCAGGCGCGCGAGCGTCGATTTTCCCGACCCGGAGTGACCCACCACGGCGACCTTGCTCCCGGCCGGGACCTCGAAGCTCGCGTCGAACAGGATCTGGCGGTTCGGCTCGTAGGAGAAGTCGACGCGCTCGAAGCGGATCGTCGCCGGCTCGTCGGCGAGCGCCACGGCGTTCGGGCGGTCCTGGATCTCGCGGTTCTCCGCGAGCAGGCGGAACATGCGGTTGATGTCGGTGAGCGCCTGCTTGATCTGGCGGTAGACCATGCCGAGGAAGTTGAGCGGGATGTAGAGCTGGATCAGCAGCCCGTTCACCAGCACCAGGTCGCCGAGCGTGAGGCTCCTCGCGGCGACGCCCTGCGCCACCAGCACCATGAGCGCGGTCACCGCGACGGCGATGATCAGGCTCTGGCCGATGTTGAGGAGCCCGAGCGAGGCCTCGCTCTTGACCGCCGCGGACTCGTAGCTGCGGAGGTTGTCGTCGTACCGGCGCGCCTCGAACTCCTCGTTGCCGAAGTACTTCACCGTCTCGTAGTTGAGCAGGCTGTCTATCGCGCGGGTGTTCGCCTTCGAGTCGAGCTCGTTCGCGCGGCGGCGGATGTCGATGCGCCACTCGGTGACGAGGATCGTGAACCCGATGTAGACCGCGACCGCGCCGAACGTGATCGCGGCGAAGCGCCAGTCGAACTTGGTGAGCAGCACCGCCGCGACCAGGCTGAACTCGAGGATGACCGGCACGATCGAGAACAGCATGTAGGAGAGCAGCGTCGAGATGCCGCTGGTGCCCCGCTCGATGTCGCGCGAGACGCCGCCGGTCTGCCGCTCGAGGTGGAAGCGCAAGGACAGGCTGTGGAGGTGCCGGAACACCTCGAGCGCGACGCGCCGGATGGCGCGCTGCGTCACGCGGACGAAGAGCACGTCGCGCAGCTCCGCGAAGAGCGTGGTCGAGAAGCGCAGCACCCCGTACGCGGCAAGCAGCGCGAACGGCGCCGCCAGGATCGCGGTCTGGGGGTCGAGCGCGTCGACGACCTCCTTCAGGACGAGCGGGACGGCGACGTTCGCGAGCTTCGCCGTGACGAGCAGCGCGAGCGCGACCAGCACCCGCCACTTGAACTCCCACAGGTAGGGAGCCAAGCGGGGGAGCACCCGCCATTCGCTCCGCCGGCGCGCGGGCGTCGCCCCGGACGGGGTCCGGTCGAGGGGGAGTGCGGCGCCGTCGTGATGTCGCAAAGGTTGGCCTTCCGTCCGCCTAGAGCGGGCATTCTAAAGTGTTGCCTCCCGCAGCGAAATCAAGCTCCGCCAGAGGGTTATCGCCACGGCCGGGGACGCGGCGCGGGCTCGCCGACCGCCGCCGCCCCTTGACACCGCCGCGCCGCAGGCTAGCATTCAAACACTCGTTTGAAACCGACGTGTGATGCCGACCGCTGCCCGCACCCGCCCCGCCACCGGCGAGCGCATCCTCGCCGCCGCCGAGCGCCTGTTCCTCGCGCACGGCTACGACGGCACGTCGAGCCGCACGATCACCGCTGCGGCGCGGGTCAACCTGGCCGCGGTCAACTATCACTTCGGCGGCAAGACCGGGCTCTTCCAGTCGATGCTCGCCCGGCGGCTCGACCTGCTCCACCAGGACCGCCTCGCCCTGCTCGACGGCTACGAGCGGGTCGCGGGCGCGGCGCCCCTGTCGTGCGAGCACATCCTGTCGGCGCTCTTCGTCCCCGCGCTCCGGCTCGCGCGGGACCCGAAGCGCGGCGGGGCCGATTTCCTGCGGCTCCTCGGGCGCGCCTACGTGGACCCGTCGCCGGAGCTGCGCGCGTTTCTGTCGGAGCGGTACGCGCCGTCGATCGCGCGCTTCAAGGACGCGTTTGCCCGCGCGCTGCCCGGCATCGCGCCGCGCGAGCTGTCCTGGCGGCTGCACTTCATGCTGGGCGCGCTCGCGTACACGCTCGCCGGCACCGACGCGTGGCGGCTGATCGCGGCGCTGAGTCAGGACGAAACCGCGAAACCGACCAACGACCAGCTCCTGCTGCGCCGGCTTGCGCCGTTCCTGATCGCCGGGCTGCAGGCGCCGGTGCCCGACCTCGCGGGCGAGGATCCCATCGTCTCGCTCGCGGATTCGCGCCTCGCGCGCGAGGCGGTGAACGAACGGCCGGCACCCGCGGTCACAACGTCAAGGGGCACGCGCCGTGTCGCCTAGAGGTACGGAGACATCACCATGATCTGGCTCTTTCTGCTCGCTTCGATCGCCGCATTCCTCACCCTCGCCTATCTCGAGGCGAGGGCGTGGGTCTGGACCCTCGCCGTCGGCGCGGTCCTGGCCGCGCTCGCCTCACTCGTGGACCTCTCGCCGCTCACCACGAACGCGCTACTTTGGGGGTTCGTCGTCTTCGCCGCGATCCTCAACGTCAGGCCGCTGCGGCGCCTGCTCATCAGCGACCCGCTCCTGCGCGTCTTTCGCAGGGTCATGCCGCCGATGTCGCAGACCGAGGCCGACGCGATCAACGCCGGGACGGTGTGGTGGGACGGCGAGCTCTTCTCCGGGCGGCCGAACTGGGACGAGCTCCTCGCCCTCCCGAAGCCTCGGCTGTCCGCCGAGGAGCAGGCGTTCCTCGACGGCGAGACCGAGGAGCTCTGCCGGATCGCGGACGACTGGGACACGTACGCGATCAACGACCTGTCGCCGCACGCGTGGCAGTACCTCAAGGACAAGGGCTTCCTCGGGATGATCATCCCGAAGGAGTACGGCGGCAAAGGGTTTTCCGCCTATGCGCACTCGCAGGTGGTGATGAAGCTCTCCACCCGGTGCAGCGCGGCCGCCGTCAGCGTGATGGTGCCGAACTCGCTCGGGCCCGCGGAGCTGCTGCTGCACTACGGCACCGAGCAGCAGAAGCGCCACTACCTGCCGCGGCTCGGCAAGGGCCTCGAGATCCCGTGCTTCGCGCTCACCAATCCGCACGCCGGCTCCGACGCCGCGGCGATTCCCGACCACGGCATCGTCTGCAAGGGCACGTGGGAAGGCAAGGAAGTCCTGGGGATGCGCGTCACGTGGGACAAGCGGTACATCACGCTCGGCCCGATCGCGACGCTGCTTGGGCTCGCCTTCGGGCTCTACGACCCCGACCACCTGCTCGGAGACAAGGAGGACATCGGGATCACCTGCGCGCTGGTGCCGACGAACCATCCTGGCGTCCACATCGGCCGCCGGCACTTCCCGTTGAACGCCACGTTCCACAACGGGCCGAACTGGGGCAAGGACGTGTTCATGCCGCTCGACTGGATCATCGGCGGGCCCGCCATGGCCGGCCAGGGCTGGCGGATGCTGATGGAGTGCCTGGCCGCAGGCCGCTCGATCTCGCTGCCCTCGTCCAACGTCGGCATGTCGAAGCTCGCGGTGCGCGCGACCGGCGCCTACGCGCGCGTCCGCAGCCAGTTCAAGACGCCGATCGGCAAGTTCGAGGGCATCGAGGAGGCGCTCACCCGCATGGGCGCCAACCTCTACATGATGGACGCCGCGCGCCGGATGACCGCGGTCGGGATCGACCTCGGCGAGAAGCCATCGGTGATCTCCGCCATCGTCAAGTATCACGTGACCGAGCGCAACCGCCGGGTCGTCAACGACGCGATGGACATCCAGGGCGGCAAGGGCATCTGCCTCGGGCCGAACAACTTCATGGGCCGCGCCTACCAGCAGATCCCGATCTCGATCACGGTGGAAGGCGCGAACATCCTGACGCGGAGCCTGATCATCTTCGGCCAGGGCGCGATCCGCTGCCACCCCTACGTGCTGAAGGAGATGCTCGCGGCGCGGGAGCCCGACCGGAAGAAGGCCTCGCAGGCGTACGACCAGGCGCTCTGGGGCCACATCCGCTTCACCCTGACCAACGGCGTGCGCGCGCTCATCATGGGCCTCACCGGCTCGCACTGGATCCGGGTGGCCCTGGATGCCGCGCCGGAGAACCGGCGCTACTTCCAGCAGCTCACCCGCTTCTCGGCGATGTTCGCGTTCCTGACCGACGTGTCGATGGTCGTGCTCGGCGGCGGCCTCAAGCGGCGCGAGAAGCTCTCCGCCCGGCTCGGCGACATCCTGTCGCTCATGTACCTCGTGTCGGCGACGCTCAAGCGCTACGAGGACGAAGGCCGCCAGCAGGCCGACAAGCCGCTCCTCGACTGGGCAGTGTGGGACGCGATGTTCAAGGCGCAGAACGCCTTCGAGGGCGTGATCTCGAACTACCCGAGCCGCCCGGTCGCGTGGCTGCTGCGGCGAATCCTGTTCCCGCTCGGCCGGCCGTACGTCATGCCGTCCGACCGGCTCGGCCACGACGTCGCGCGGCTCCTCATCGAGCCGTCGGCGAGCCGCGACCGCCTCACCGCCGGCATGTACCTGCCGAAAGGCGAGACCGATATCATCGGGAAGCTCGAGGCGGCGCTCGATGCCGCGATCGCCGCCGAGCCGATCGAGCGCAAGCTGCGCGAGGCCCAGAAGGCCGGCCACATCGCCGGCGAGACGGCGGAGGCGCTGACCAAGGCCGGGGTCGCGGCGGGAATGCTCACCGCCGAGGAGCGCGCCCAGATCGCCCGCGCCGCGCGCCTGCGCGACGAGGTGATCCGGGTGGACGACTTTCCACCGGATCTCGCGCTCGCCGAGGAGGCTCGGCCGGCGGCGCAGCGGGCGGTCGCCTAAGAACGACCCCTCAACGCAAAGGCGCGAAGGACGCAAGGTGTCTCCGGCAAAGACTTCGCTCGCGGTCGCTGCGCTGCTGCTGGGTTGCACGACGCTCACCGGCGAGTACGAGGGCCCGATTCACGAGCGCTTCCAGGTCCCCGAGAAAGCCTCGACGGAGTGCATCTCGGCGGCCAAGCGCGCGAGCCGCTGGTGCCCCGGCATCGACAAGGACGTCTGGGCGGACCAGGTGTACGGGACCAACTGCAACGAGGCCCGCTGGGACTACGCGCGGTACTGCCAGTAAAGGAGCGGACGAGTGAGGCAGGACGTCTACATCATCGACGGCGCGCGGACGCCGTTCCTCAAAGCGCGCAACCGGCCCGGGCCGTTCGCGGCGAGCGATCTCGCCACGGCGGCCGGCCGCGCCGTGCTCACCCGCCAGCCATTCGCGCCGACCGAGCTCGACGAGGTGATCCTCGGCTGCGCCGCGCCCTCCGTCGACGAGGTGAACATCGGCCGGGTGGTGGCGCTCCGCATGGGCTGCGGCCAGCAGGTGCCCGGCTGGACGGTGATGCGGAACTGCGCATCGGGCATGCAGGCGCTCGACTCCGCGATCGCGAACTTCGAGGCCGGCCGGTCGGAGCTCGTGCTCGCCGGCGGGGTCGACGCGCTGTCGCGGGCGCCGCTCCTCTTCTCCGACGCGATGGTGCTGTGGTTCGCCGACTTCTATGCCGCCAGGACCTTCGGCCAGAAAGCCGCGGCGCTTGCCAGGTTCAGGCCCGCGTATCTCGCGCCGGTGATCGGCCTGATGCGGGGGCTGACCGACCCGAACGTCGGGCTGCTCATGGGCCAGACCGCCGAGAACCTCGCGCACCGGTTCGGCATCACGCGCCGGCAGATGGACGAGTACGCCGCGCGCAGCCACAGCCGTCTCATCCGGGCGCAGGAGAACGGCTCGCTCGCCAAGTCGGACGCCGACGGCCTCGCCCCGGAGGTCGTGCCGGTGTACGACGGCGCCGGCGCCGTGTACACGGCCGACGACGGCGTGCGCAAGGACTCGACGGCCGAGAACCTCGCGAAGCTCAAGCCGTTCTTCGACCGCAAGTACGGCAACGTCACCGCCGGGAATTCCTCGCAGGTCACCGACGGCGGGGCCTGGGTGCTGCTCGCGACCGATGAGGCGGTCAAGCGCCACGGGCTCGAGCCGGTCGGCCGCATCGTCGATTCGCAGTGGGCGGCGCTCGATCCCTCGCAGATGGGGCTCGGACCGGTGCACGCGGC
>Ga0184639_10000019_pt1 | contig 70172 bp, 94 predicted proteins | sample PLM31_170_b2_FD_133155 | JGI IMG/M metagenome (GOLD analysis project Ga0184639, IMG submission 133155) | Groundwater sediment microbial communities from an aquifer in East River, Colorado, USA - PLM3-1_170_b2 | ecosystem: Environmental > Terrestrial > Soil > Riparian zone | place: USA: East...
CGAGTTAGAAGCCGATGACCTCGTCTTGGTGGCGCTTTGTCCCTCGCCGCGCGACCTCGAGATCGCCAGGCTGCTTGGTTGGTACCGGATCCCGCTGGCTTCCGCGCCGAAAACGCTGCGCGTCGATTGGCTGGCTTTCTTCCTGACCTCGGCCTTCGGCGACGAACGATGGAGTGTGCGATACCTGGGTGCGGTGCGCGGCTACGAGCTGCGCCGGCGAAGCGAGCTTCTTCAAGAGGAGGCGGACCATCCGCGGGCGGAGGAGCCCTATTACCGCATCGACCTGGGACCGCTGCAGGCGCTGGCCCGTCCGATCCCGGCCCACCGCTGGCGACGTCTTACTTTCCTCTACACCACCGGGGAGAGGCTGCTGACGGCGAGCGACGTTCGCGATCTGAACGTTCCGATGGACCAGACCGATGACCGTCTGTGGCGCTTGTTGCGCGAACGGGAGACGTCAGAAGGAGGTCGAGCGTGAGCAATGCCTGTGTCGTGTTGACAACGACCGCCAGTGAGGAGGAAGCACTGGCCATCTCGCAGGGCCTGGTGGAGAACCACCTGGCCGCCTGCGTCCAGCGATTCCAAATGACGAGCGTCTACGAGTGGAACGGGACGATCGAGAACTTGCCCGAGATGCTGCTTCTGATCAAGACGACGGCGGACCGCTACGAGGCGGTCGAAGCGTGGCTCGGAGCGCACCACAGCTACACGATCCCAGAAGTTCTCATGTTGCCAGTGAGGCGCGGTTCTCCGGGCTACCTCGAGTGGGTCGCGCATGCCGTCTCGCCGACCGAGGGAGGGCCGGTGGTTCCACCCGGCGGATAGCCGGAGGCCCTGTGGTATTCTTTGGGTCCCGGCGGGGACGGTCGTCGCGTTGAGGGGATCCCCACAGTCAGAGCCGTGAGCGAGAGGGAGGCAACTCGATGTCTACCAGCCAACCCACCGAGGAATTCGGCGGCGGAAGACAGCGCCGCACTTTGCTGTGGCTGATCCTTGGGGGGATCGTTGTTGTATGCATCGTCACGGGCTTGGGTTATTCCGCGTTCGGCCGGCGGGCGCCCGCGCCGACGGCCGAAGCGACCGTCGTATCGGACGCGGTCTGTGAGCGGGTCGATGCTACCGGCACCATCGTAACGGGGACGGCCCCCAATTACCCTCCCTTTGAGTACTACGACGACCAGTTCCAACTGGTCGGCTTCGACATCGCCCTGATGACCGCCGTCGGCGAGAAGCTCGGCCTGCCGGTCGAGTTCAAGGATTACGCCTTCGACGGGCTGGCCGCCGCCCTGGAACTCGGCGAGATCGATTCCGCCATCGCCGCCATCACGGTGACCGATGAGCGCGAGGCCGTTGTCGATTTCAGCGACGCCTACTACTACGGTCGAGGTGCGGCCGTGGCGCGGGCGGGGCAGGAGCCAGCCAGCATCACCGCCCCCGCCAACTTCGCCGGCTGGCGGGTCGGGGTCGAGCGCGGCACCGTTTACGAGTCGTGGGCTGAGGTGAATCTGGTGGCGCCCGGAATCGTGCCCGAGCAGGAATTGTTCGCCTACCAGACGGCGGACGATGCGATCGGCGACCTGCTTCAGGACCGCCTTGACGTGGTGTTGCTCGACGATGCCGCCGCCACCAGCTACACCAGCAGCGGCGCTTTGGCCGTCGTCGGCGAAGGCGGGGTGATCCAGGAGTACGCCATTTCCGTCCCGAAGAATTCGGTCTGCATGCAAGCTCGGATCAATCAGGCGCTCGCCGTGCTCTCCGCTGAGGGAGTCATCAACCAAATCGCCCAGACCTACATCGGAGCCGTATCGGTGTCGATCCCCACACCGACACCGGGCGCTCCCGCAGCGACGTCCACGCCGGCAGCGACGCCCACGCCGGCAGCGACGCCCACGCCGGCGGCGTGCATCGACAGCAGCCAGCATGTGCTGGATCTTACCTTCGACGACCAGGGAGGAACCGCGCCCCCGAAAGTGCAGCCGGGACAGGACTTCACCAAAGGATGGCGCATCCGGAACTCGGGCACATGCACGTGGGGCCCGGAGTACCGCCTGAACTATGTGGGCGGGAACAACAAGGCCGCCCAGATGGACGGCGAACCGGTCAACGTCGTGGGCGAGGTACCGCCGGGTCAGACGTACGACTTCTACGTCGACCTGACGGCGCCCTCCGGTGTCTATGGCGTGATGCAGGGCCGGTGGCAGATGCAGAATCCGGCGAAAGTCTTCTTCGGCCAAACCGTGTGGGTGATGGTCGACGTCGTGGCTCCCACCCCCGGCCCTTCGGCGACCCCGAGCCCGACGGCGACGGTGCCGCAGCCCACGGACACCGGACAGCCGACCCAGCCACCGACGCTCACGGCGACGGGGACAGTCCTGCCGACCGAACCTCCTATCCCGACCCCGACGCCTACGGTCAACCCGCTTGGAGGAAGCACCTTCAGCTTCTATGCCATCGACGGGCAGCCGACGATCCCGGGCACGGTTCTCAGCGTGACGTTCGGGGTCGGCGGAGATCTCAATGGCGCGTCCGGATGCAACACATTCCAGGGAACGTATGTCGTCCAGCCGGCGAGCCCCAGCCAGGGTGCGATCACGATCACCTTGGGCCCGTCGACGACGCTGATCTGCCCGGAAGACGTCATGACGCAGGAGCAGGCTTTCTTGGTTGCTCTTGGAGAAGCCACGGCCTACCACTACCCGCCTCGAGGGATACTGTTTACGCTACTTGACGAGACCGGAGCAGAGATCCTCAACGGCGAGTTGCAGTAGCTGTCTCCAGCGAAAGAGGCCGCCGACGTCGGCGGCCTCTTTCAAATGAGAGACCCCACCGCCAGGGGAAAGCCCGCCAGCGGATAGCGCAGAATATCAAATGCCGGGCTTCTTCTAGAAACCCGGCATCTTTTTCGCTCCAGGACGCCCCTTCACCGCATAGGGCGCGGGTGCGGCTACTGAAGCCCCTGCATATTGAACATGTTTCCCGTCAGGCCGAGGTAAGCGCCGAAGGCGGCGTTCCCCAGGCTGAGAAGCAGAGTGAGGATCCCCAGGATTAGCCCGGCAATCGCCATGCCGCGGCGGGAGCTCCTCATCGACAAGGCGCCGAGGATGATGGCCACTCCGGAGAAGGGAATGGTGCAGAGGAGGAGAAACCCAGAGAGAGGAATTCCACACAGAAGGGGGATCTCCAGGCAAATACTGACGATCCCAAGAATGAGTGAGGCAATCGCCAGGCCGCTTCGGTCGGGTCGGGCGGCGGAAGGGGTGGGTTGAGATTGCATCGAGATCCTCCTGGACTGCTGAGGGTCATCCTGCCGGCGCCATTGGCCGGACATCTATCACAAACGGAACTGGAGTTCTCGGCGGCGGGCCTCGGGCGACCTGGCAACTCGGGCCGTGACGCTGCCGGCCATCTAGACGGCGCCGACTACCTCTCATCGCCTGCTCATCAATTGGCCTCATTCGAGTGTTCCTGGGTGAAGGTGTTCGTCGCATGTCAATCCTAGATCTGGCCGATAATCTCCGAAAAGACATTGCCTATCGCAGGTCCAAGAAGTGAGAGCACACAACAAAAGAGAAGTGGAACCACAACCAGGATAATCTGGAGGTAACCGAGGACTAGACCGGCGGTCGCGAGCCCGTCACCAGTGAGGTGGCCCGAACTTGTGCGAATCTCCTTCTTGGCCATGTGGCCCGTTATCACGGCGACAAAGGCGCCAACGATGGGCAAGATGAGCCAAGTCACAATCCCCATGACTAGGCTGATGATCGCAAGGGTGCTGGTCTTGGTCATCGGAACCAGAGGCACCTGCGGACTTGCTTGGTTGTCGTACATCTTTCCTCCCCTGACCAGCCCGGCCGGAGACCGGGGTTCGGTAGTCTAGCATTCTCTCTGCCAGATGCAACGCCAACGCATTCCCTCACCCAATCGCCTTTGAGCTTGGGTGATTCGCTCGAACGAGAAGGCGCCGAAGGCGGGATGCTATCCTCTGCGCCAATATGGCCTAGAACGCTTGGTCTTGAGCTCCTGTGCTCTCGAACCTCAGTCAGGCAGGCCTCGCTAGGCGGCCCGCGATGTTAGGCGCCTGTAAGTTGCGGTGCGCCGGACCCAACCTAACATCAGAAGTAGCAGGCCAACCTCGTGAGGCCTCCCGGTCTCAGCGACGGATGCTGGGGGGAGAGACCAAATGACCATCCAATTTCCGACAGGGGCCCCGGGACCGGCAACCATATGCCAGAGTTGTGGTCTACCAGCACCGACAAGTACGTGGAGTTTTACGAGAACGTTGGGGCGGTAGTCATGAGACTACATCGGTCGATAAGGGGAAACTTCTGCAAGCCCTGTGTCGACCGTTGGTTCTGGGATATGACCGGGAAGACGTTTCTGCTCGGCTGGTGGGGCATCATCTCCTTCATTATCACCCCCTTCATTCTCATCAACAACATCGTCCGCTACATCACGTCTGTTGGCATGTCCCGCCCCTCCATCCAACTTTCGAGAGGCCCTTCGCCGTTCTGGGTGTTCACTACCATCGCGGGCACCGCTATCGCGCTTCTCTTCGTCGGAAGCATCGCTCTCTCTTTCGTATCCCCCATTTCTCAAGAGGAATGCGCCATCCAGATTAGGGGTTACAATACGTTCATCCTCCTCACCGGTCCCGGCGCAAAGTCCTTCTGCGACGGCGCCGTGGCGGACGACCCCGACACGTTCACAAGGTCGTACCAGCCTCCAAGTGCTCCCGTTGTGTGCTCCCAAGACCTCGACGGGCTGCGCGCTACTGTTGTTGACACCAGCTCCTCAAGGGCTGGAGGGAACCTTGCGTGCCAATCCTTGTACGAATCGGTGCGCTAATACCACTAAGACCCTCATCGGCGCCCAATAACTTGATGGAGCCGATCCGGCAGCCGGAGGTCGACTCCGGCGCGAAACTAGCCCTCGCTGGCCGGGCGGCTGATCTCAAGGTCGATAGCAAGCCATCAGCGGGTCAGGAGCCAGCGAGTCGAACGTGTCGTCGTAGGGCTCGAACTCGGGCAGGCAGCACGCGGATTTCCGGTTCTATTTCACCCGTCCCACCTCGGAGCAGCTGAATTCATCTGTCGAAGCGCCGGTTAGCGTACGCCGAAGAACAGGATCGTCAGCGGGCGCCCGTCGAGGTCGAGGTGCTCGACGCGGATCCTATGCCGGCCCGGGGCGAAACCGGAGACCTCGACGTACCCTCCGTATTGGACGAGCGAGGAACCTAGGTCGGCAGCCCGCCCCCGCCAGATTTCCTGGCCGTCGAAAATCACACGCCCGGCGCCCATCGTCGCCGGTCCCCAGAACTGGACCCCGATGGCGTCGGCCGGAACATCGATCGCCGCTTCCGCCCACGGTCCGCCCTCCCAGAGGATCAGATTCAACCCGTAGGGGACCACGCCCTCGGAGCGCGAGATGACGAATCCGTCCGGCGGAATGAGGTTCTCAGAGTTTGCCGCGACGACCAGTTGCGGAGGGACGGCCGAGCCGCGCACGTCTCCAGGGTGAATCGAGACGCTAAGTTCGTTCGAGGGTGAAGGGGTGGCCAGGCCGGGCGCTTTCTGCTCGCAGCCGGGAGGCATCTCCCAAGCGTCGCTGACGGCGGCTCGGTCGTCAGGCGGCCCGCAGGATGACCAAGTGCCCCGGCTCAGGTTCTCAGCGCGAAGCCCGAACGAGCATGCATCATCGACCGCCTCGAGGTCTAGCCCGCCTTCCGCCAACTGCCAGCGGTAGGTGCCTCGATCCCACGGGCAAATCGGGTCGTTGAATACCTGCAGGGTCTCGCCGGCGACTTCGAAGGAGGCAAGGTTCCTCCATCCGGTGACCGGATAGAGAATCCGCAGGACGCCCCGGTCGAACCGCAACCTCCACGTTCCGCCAGACGGACGGTAGTCGGCACATCGGAGGCAGGACCACCATTGTGGTGGGGACGGATCGTGAATGGCAAACGTGCCGTCGATGGGTGTGCGGTCATCCGCTGGGAGGGGGAGGTCGTTGGGGATAGGCGTCAGCTGAAGCAGGCCCGACCAGAGTGGGCTCGGCGTTGGGGCCGGCCCCTGCTTTGTCCAATCGGGGGCGATCGGAGGCCCCGGCTTCGTCAAAGCCACGGCGGCCGCCACCGCAATGGAGGCCAAGCCCAACCGAGCACCTACGGAGTCTATTGCCACTCGGTCTTCTTGCGCGACCTTGTCTCGGGATTTCTCGAAGAGCTGCCGCGGTCTAGTCGAACCGGCGTTCCTTGTAGACCACACAGGGGCGAATCTGGATCCCTTTTGCGCGTGGCCGTCTCCTTGTTTCTCCCGGGTCGGGCAAAGGCATACCGCAGATCGTCGTCTGTCTTCCTTGTGACGCGTTGAGCTGCTGCGGACCCTGTGCCTGACAGGCGGCCTGCAGTGGTTGGTTCACGCTCGAAGTGTGGCCAATCTCTTCAGGTTGGCGCTGGCATATGGATGAACGGTCGTTGTGGTTGATCGTGATCGGGGCTGGCCTAAGCCATGACGAGCCTTGATGCATCTACGGGGAGATCTTCACCGGTTGATGGCCGGGTGCCCCCTGGGCGGGTTCTCGAGCAAATGCGTGCAGCGCCTGGCTACCCGGACGTGCGGGCCATCAGGAGAGCGCCTCGAACTCGGCCGGATCCCTGGGATCCGGCCGGCTCGTCGAGGGATCGGACGTACACCCTCGACGGAACTCCTTTGACGTGGGTCTAGTAGTCGCGATCGCGCGAGCCGCCGCGCGAGTCTGGACGGCCCTTGCCCCCCGATCGTCCCCCAGAACGGTCCTCTCTCGGGCGCGCGAGGTTGACCGTCAGCGGACGCCCCTCCAGATCTTTGCCGTTCATCATGCTGATCGCCTTTTGGGCGTCGGCTTGGGTTTCCATCTCGACGAAAGCGAAGCCTCTGGAGCGGCCTGTGTCCCGGTCGCGCACGACAGTTACCGTCTTGATGGGACCTGCCGGGGCGAACAGGGCCTGGAGTTCGTCCTCCGATGTTGTGTAGGGAAGATTGCCGACGTACAACTTCGTTTCCATGGTGGGGGATCCTTATCCGCGCTCCGCGGAGTTCGCCTCGGGCCGCCGCAGCGGCCCGACCGGCGCAGGGAGGCCAGCTAACTATAGCACAGGCTTGTCCTCCTGGCACAGGACTCTCGTCGTGCCGAGAGGTCCTTAGGACGTGGGCCGCTTTTCCACCTGGGCCACCTGCCGAAAGCTAGAGCCGCACGCGCCTCAGGCTTGGGTCTGCCCAACTTCCCGCCTCATTCCACCTGAAGGCTGGCGGGCGAGCCGGGTCCCAGGCCGCGGGTTCCAAGGGTGTCCAACAGCATGGTGCTCTCCCCGCGAACGAAGCGGAGCACCGGAAGCCTAACCGGGCGAGAGTCAGTACGGATCGGCGGACGAAGCGAGATGGCGATGAGACGGGAGCGATCAAGATCGGAGTAGCCGGAGCTTGTTCAGACTTTCACCTTCTTAAGGAAGCAAGCTGACTTCCTAATTCCCCCTTCTTACCCCAATGCTCCGCCATCCCGAGGTGGGTTGGCGGGTCGACGAAAAGGGCGTTCGGATGTCAAACGCCGTCCCTTGCTCGCCCTGGGGAGGAAGGGCCTTCAGCAATCGCCGGTCGTCGAGTCTGACGCCTGCGCGAGGCCGGCCGGAAGAAAGCCGCGTGCGACAACGCGGTACGCCCGTCGATACTCGGCTTCGAACTTCGGCGAATGGTGGACCGCTGGGTAGCTCTGAGTGCTCATCTCTTGCAGAAAGGCGCGAAGGGTCTCGCCAGGGAAGGGAAAGAGCCCTTCAGCAGCCGCACGGATCGCATCCCGGCACGAGGCTTCCAGGGCGGAGATGGAGCTCGGGTGATGCCGCGCCGTTTGCAGGAAGGCTTCCAGCAATTGCTGCGGGTCGATCTCACTGGCCAGGAAGGGCGAAGGTGGACCCGAACGACCTCCCCGTCAGGCCGGATCGGGTCGACGATCGGTTCGGCTGGGCCCGGCCCCAGTTGCGAGAGCTCCTGTTCAAGCCAGGAGCGGGCGATCGACTCCTCCGGCGCAGCGTGCTCACTCCCCATAGCCGCTTGATGGAGGAGTTTGTACAGATCTTCGACTCCGCAGTGCGGGTAGCGGCGATTGTGATCCAGGAGCATCCGCCGGAGGGCGGCTTCCGCGCCTTCGTTCCTCACCAAGAAGGCTCCAGCACCGGGCTTGCCTCCGGGTCGGCACGCGCTCCGGCCGTCGCCTCGAGGAAGCTCGGTGGGTCTGCCGTTCGACCCGGGAGTGTTAGGCCGCCCCGCCTGTCTGGATCGACAAGAAGCTTTGCAACCCCATCTACTGTATCAGTGCCCTCTGCTCCCCGGCCCAGTGGACGTGGCCCTCTTCCATCTTGAAGATGTCCGTCAGGGGCTGGCCGGTAGCTTGATCATCGAGTTCGTGGCTCAGGCGGATGGCGGCATTGTATGCGCGCACGGCCGCCGTTCCGCTTCCTGTGTTGTTCCCCATCATATCTTGGACCGTTTCGGCCAGCTTCAGGGGGTTCAACTTCGAGACAATAGGCTTGCCTTGCAGGAACAAGATGCGTTGGATCAGCCACTCGGCGTGATGCATCTCGTCGATGGCCTGCTTCTCGATCGCCGAGTGCAGGCTCGAATACCCCTAGTTGTTGCACATCTCGGAAGGAACCATATATTGGCTGATAGCGGTCAGTTCATCGGCAAGCAGCTCGTTCAGAACGGGAGGAGTTTCTCGTTGCCTTTCATGGGTGCTCCCTCGCGGAATGCGGACGTGGTCATTATAGAGAAGGCGAATCGCCAGGGAACCTATCAGGTGACATGCCGGCGGGATGTCGAAAAGGAAGTGTGCGCGGGGGGCAGGATGGCGTGGGGCCAGGGAGGCCGGACGCTTGGGGATGGGTCACGGCCGGCGGTGGGCCCTTGATTGGGACTCAGGATGGCCAAGTCGGATGGGTGGCAGGGATTTTGCTCGACGATACATTGCTGGCGGCCACGGGGCCTGGATGCCGCACCCTCGGACTGGACGGCCTCGTTGTTTCCGGAAACGCCTACGGGACGGAGATCTACTCGGACGAAGGAGTGTACGGGGGGCTTCATCCCGGCGTCGATGTCTCCGCCACGGACAAGCAGATTCATACTAATGTAGGCGGGACCGTCTACTTCTATCGGCCTCGAGATGAGCCGCCCGGCCAGCCAAGGCTAGCATTCCGCCGGAGCCAAACACCCGGCTGGCCGGGGAGGATCCATCCAGTTGTTAGGCTGCCATATGGTGTGCTCTTGTGCAGTTACCTCTGAAGGGTTGCCCGATTTGCAGGAGGAAGGATGGTCCGTACGACTCCTCCGTTGAGCGCCCCTTGACATCTTCACTAAAGAGCGTATATTTACAGCAGCGGTGAAGATGGATGAATTGGTGAAGATAGAAGGCACATTTGATGCGGGGGCCCTGCGAGTCCTCCGTGAGACCCCCGGCCTCACGGCGAGCCGAGTGGGCTCCATCAGTGACGTCGGGGTCGATGCTGTGATCGAATTCGCAGGTGTGCGGAGAGCTGTCGCTGTGGAGTTCAAGCAACGTGCGAATGCCGCAAGCGCGTGGCAGCTTGTTCACTACGCCCGGGCTCATCCGGAGATTCCGCTCATTCTAGTTGCGGGTGAGTCGACAGCGGAATCGCGGGCCATTCTAAGACGTCACGGGGTAGCGGTGGTGGACGGCTTGGGTAATGCCCATATTGAAGTGCCCGGGCTACTCCTGCACCTCGAAGGCTCCTCGCGAGGTCGGTCGTACAGAAGGGCTCGGCCACCGCGCCTTGCTGGAAAAGCTGGCGTAATCGCTCAGGCACTCCTGCTTCACCCCAATCGGCCGTGGCACATCAAGGACCTCACTAGGGAAGCGGCCGTCTCAGCCGGCCTGGCGCATAGAGTGCTCGGCAGACTCGAAGCTGAGAATATAGTCGCGACCGAAGGCACGGGCCCAAAGACAGTTCGAACCGTGGTCGATTCCACCGCACTCCTGGACCTGTGGGCGGAGGAAGAGAAAAGCCGACCGACTCGTACCCCCGGCTACGTCCTTGCGCAAACGCCTCGCCAATTGATTGGGAAGGTGGCAACTGGTCTTCAGCAGGCAGAGATAGAACACGCACTAACGGGCGCTGCCGCCGCGAGCCTCATCGCGCCATTCGTTACGGCGCTTCCCATTGTAGAGGTGTGGGTGACAGCGATGGCGGCTGCGGACAAGCTACAAATACATCTTGGTGGCGAGCAAGTCCAAGATGGTGCGAACGTGATCGTCCTACAGCAAAGCGACGATACGCCGTTAGCATTCCGTGAGCAGCGGGTGGGGGCTTGGGTCTCGAATCCCTTCCGTATCTATGTTGACCTGCTTAGAGATCCGCGTCGCGGGAGCGAACAAGCGCAGCATCTCCGGAGAGAGGTAATCGGCTTTTGAGCAATCGAGATCATTATACCGACTATGACGAAGAAATGACGGCGCGTTGCGAGCGAGCTCTCGTGACGCTTCTCGGTGACGTCGGCCCCTGGAGCGAGCGCGTCTATCTGGTAGGCGGATTTGCACCAAAGTACCTTGTTGGGGAGTTGCCTCAAGAGGCGCGTGCACACGTGGGCACCGCGGATGTTGATCTCGTCTTGGGCCTGGCCCTTGGCGATGAAGCGCCGGAAACCTACAGGACCTTGAGGAACAACCTCGAGAGGGCAGGGTTCCAACAGCAACAGCCGAGCTTTCGCTGGTCACGGGATGTGGATGGTGCAACGGTCCTAGCGGAATTCCTCTGCGAAACCAACAAAGTGGCACCAGACGAGATCTTCCAGCCAAAGGGGGAGTCAGCAGGCTCTGGGTTCGCTACGTTCAATGTGCGTGGTGCCCACCTTGTTCGCGAGGACTTTGTTGAGATCGAAATCGGCGGAGATCGGTTAGACGGAGGTGGGCGATCGCTTGTGAGGTTGCGAATAGCAAACTTACTGCCCTTTGTTGTCCTTAAGATAATGGCCTTTCAAGATCGCCACGATAACAAGGACGGATACGACTTGGTGTTCACTCTGCTGAACTATAAGGGTGGTCCCAAGGCCTGTGGCGAGATTGCCTCCAAGAGCGTAGTTGTTGACCACCCGCTGGTGAAGGAGGCGGTAACACTGCTTCATGAACGTTTTGCCGATGCTAGGCAAGACGGACCCGCTGCCTACGCGGGGTTTCTCGCCCAGGGGGACAATGACGAGGAAGTCGCACGGTTGCGACAAGAAGCGGTCGCGACGATTCGGGAATTCCTCAACGGATTAGGTGTGCGGAATTGAAATGTTGAGTCAGAATAAACACGATGGCGTCAGGCACGTAGCCTACTCAAGACGCCGCAATGGCAGCCTATTAAGATGATTCGAATCCCGGCCTGGTCGCCTACGATCCCGAAACTCCGGTGGCGAACGAAGACCTCACGGGATTCGGGAACTTCGTCATCCTGGAAAGCGAGGTCGGTGGGGAGACCTACTACCAGGTCTTTGCCCACATGGAGAGTTTCGAGCCGGGCATCGACCAGGGCTCCGTCGTTGACGAAGGCACGCTTCTCGGCCTCATGGGGAGTACAGGGTCGAGCACCGGCCCGCACGTTCATTGGGAGATTCGCCGGGAAGACGCCGTGACCGTCGACGGCGACGGCGTGCACGGCTTCAGCACCTGGTATCCGCAAGACGAAGAGGAAATGAGCGAGCTTTTCGTCAACCCGGATGATTTCGCCGGAATGATTGAACCGCCTGCAGCTCCATGACCCCAGAATGACGGCCAATGGAAAAGTCGCGGGCCTGGCCCTCGTGGCCCTGATCGTCTTCGTCGCCTGTTCCGTGACCTCACCCGGCACGACGCCTGGGGGCACGGCGACATGGTCGGGGCTCACGTACGACCCGGATCAGTGGCAGGTCGGATCGGACCCGTCGGGAGAATTTCTAGCCAGCCTGCTCGATCCGGCGTGCAGCCTCCGGTTGATCAAGGGAGGAAGCGACCTCCCTCCAGGCTGGTCTGTCGACACCTCCGCCGATACGTTTGGCCCTAATACGTTTGAGATCTTCGAGGTTGCCTCGACGGAGGGTGCGGAGTACGTGAACTACTTCTACGAGAGCGGCGACCCCACGGTCAACCTGGGGGGTTTCCAGCTCACGTTGCCATCCTCGGAAGCGGAAACCTGTTCGGGGTCCGCGGAGGAGCTGCTCGCAACTCTCGATCCCCAAGGGCTAGTCGTCCCCACAGGCACGGCCACCGGGTAGCCCCTGCCTCTTCCCGAATTCCGTTACTTCGCGAGCCGGCCCGGGCGGTAGGCCATGTCCATGTATCGTTTGCCGCCTTCCAGCTCGTCGAGCATTTGGGCCAGCCGTTTTTGCTGCGTCTCCTTGCGCTTCCCTCGCGTGATCCAACCAATGTAGTCATTCTGCTGGTAGGGCGGCCGACGGCGATAGGCTCGTATCAGCCCGCGTTCGAGCAAAGCCTTACGGATGAATGCCGGCATTTTGTGCCGGGGCCGGGGGAGGCGCTTGGGCTCCGTCACGGGCTGGGGAACTTCCGCACACGCGGACGCGTCAGGGACTCGTGGGGGGCGACCTTCTCATGCTCGATCCGCGGCTCGATGGCCTTGGTGGCAACCGTAAGGGTCTCGAGCAGCCTGCCCGTTGCCGCCGAAACCTCCTCGACGGCGGCGTCGAACGCCATCTGATTCACCCGCGAGGGTTTTTGGAAGCCCGATACCTTGCGGATGTACTGAAGGGCAGCCAGGTGCAGCTCTTCCTCGGTGGGCTCCGCTCCGGCCCGCCTGAGAACCTTGATATTGCGGCACATCGCAGAGTCTCCTTGATCAGGCCCCGGCCAATTCGAGAAACTGGAGGGCGTACTTCGGCCCGCGGCCTTCTCCCTCATCCTTGAAGAATACGTAGGCGCTCTTCCAGGCTTGCGAGCGTACCTGCTCGGACAGAGCGGCGATCGTCTTCTTGGTGTACTTCTCCTTGCGGAGTCGGAGGTAGCCCCAGTCGGTCGTAGCGACGATGGCCTCGATCGGCCCCTCGTCCGTGTCGGAGAGGCACAGCGCGCAGCGATGCTCCCTCAGGCTCTGGTAGACGTCCTCCTCGAACCATGAGGGATGGCGGAACTCTAGAGCGGCGCCCCGACCGGCAGGGAGGAGATCGAGAAAGGCTTGCAGTCGAGGCAGATCCTTCTGGAAGTTGGGCGGCATCTGGAACAGGACGACGCCCATATGGGGCCCAAGGGAGAGGGCGGTCTGGTAGAGATAGGCGGTTTCATCGCCGGCATCACGCAGGCGCTTGATATGGGTGATGCGCCGAGAGGCTTTGAGGACGAAGCGGAAATCCCCGGGAACCTCGCCCGCCCATGTCTCGAGCATGTCCGCTTTGGGCAGGCGATAGAAGGTGTTGTTGATCTCGACCGCCGGCAGGCGCTCGGCGTACGACCGCAACATCTCGCTATCCGGGAGTTTAGCGGGGTAGAAACTGCCCTTCCATTCCTTGTAACTGTAACCGCTGGTGCCCACCCAGAGTTCCATCACCACCTCCTCCAATCCCGCGCGGTCCCGAGGCCGCGACCCATTCTTGCGGGGGGCCGACGTGGCCGCGAGTCGATCAACCGCGGGTCCGCTCGCGGGGCCCGCGCCCACGCCGGCCATGGGGAATCCGGCTCAACCAACTCCGGCTGACCTCGGCGATCTCGGTCAGCACATCGGCGTCTGACCGACCGGAGGATTTCGGCACATGGAACCCGTGGTCTGCCGCCTCCAACCAGTGCATGTCCCACGTTGGGCCCAACCGGCGAAGGACGCCCTCCATTAGATCCTGACGGCAAAGGCTGTCGCGCGTGCCGTTCAAGCACAAGACGGGGACGGTGATCCGGTCCAGGTGCGCGTCGCGGAGCTTCTCGGGCTGGCCGGCCGGGTGAAGCGGGTACGCCAGCAACACAATCCCGTCGCACGCAGTTCCGTCCGCCGCCAGCATCGAAGCGGCGCGTCCGCCCATGGATCGGCCTCCGAGCAGGAGGAGGGTTGGGTCGGATTCGAGGAGCGCCCGCTCGATCACAGCCAAGAAGCATTCCTGGAGACGCAGCATTGGATCGGGCCGCCGGCCGCCCTTCTCCCGATAGAGGAAGTTGAAGCGGACCAGGTCGAGCCCGATGCCGCGTAAGTTCCCTGCAACCTGCTCCATGCCGCGATCGGACAGGTGCCCGCCGGCACCATGGGCGCAGACGAAAAGCGCTCCGGAGGATGCGTCGGCAGGCTCGAAGAGGGCCGTCGTCTCCTCGGCTCCGACCTTCACCTTCCACCGCTGATTATGCCGCGAGGAGGTCATGGACCGATGATCCCTTTGAGCGCGCCCGTCCCGGGGCGACCCCTGGCGACGATCACGGCGCCCGCTCCCTGCTTGCCGGCGGCCGGACTTCGGACATCAGGGCCAGCGTGTTGTCCTCGGAGTCCTTGAAAAACGACATCCAAAGGTCGTGGTCTGGCATCTCGGCGATGACCTCCGCTTCGCCTGCGATCGTGACCCCTCTTCCCCGAAGCCATTCTGTGGTCCGGCCGATGTCCTCGACCTTGAAGTAGAGAACCGAGCTCGGATGATCCGTGCCCTCGCCCTCGGGCAGGGCCAATAGCAGCCGAATCCCGTCGCAATCGAAGAAGCTCATCTTCGGCACTTCGAACAAGAACTTCATGCCGAGCGTGTCTCGATAGAACCGGATCGCCCGTTGCAAATCGTGAACGGGAATGTTGATCTGGCCGATCTGAGCGAGGCCTTGGAAGTCTTTTTCGGACATGAGGGTCTTCTCCTTCGATCTCGTCCGTCACTCCGAGGGCGAGCCGTCCTTAGGGAACGGATTCCAACAAAGCGAGAGCTGAAGTCGACCTAGGCGATCTTTTCAGCAACTCCCGCCACGAACGGTTTCGTGTCGGCAACCATCCGAGGGCCCGCTGGCGAGGGTCAGGCCCCTAAGGCGAGCTGCGATTGGAGGTGGGATGGCGGGAGGGTGGCCGCGGGACGGCTGCCGACTTGGTCATGCGGGCCGCCGTTCAGAAGGGGGCGGCTCGGCAGGACTTTGAAGTCGAACGACCAGCACCTCGCCTCGGGCGCAGACCTCACCGGCCGACAGCAAGTCGGTCAGCACAACCACTTTCCGGGCGCCGACCTCCTTGAACCGCGATCGGAGGCTGACAGGTCCGGCAATCGGGGTCGGGCGAAGGTAGTCGACTTGCAAGGAGGCCGTGACAAAGCGGATGGGCGGGTCGGTATCCATCGGACGCGCTTCGGCACGGAAGGCTGCCGCCGAGGCGGACCCTGTGCTGTGGCAGTCGATGACCGATGCGATCAATCCACCATAGACGAAACCTGGCAGGGCCGTGTGGTACGGCTTCGGCTGGAAGGTGCAGACGGTCTCGTCCCCGTCCCAATAGCTGCGCACGTGCAATCCATCGTCGTTGAGACGGCCGCAGCCGTAGCAGTGGCTCATCTTCTCGGCATAGTAATCTTGAAAAGCCTTCTCGGGCATTCCTTGCCTCCGGGCATCCTTACAAAAGGAGAACAGGAGGGGCGACGCCCGGACGTAGCCGCGGGTGAAAGAATACCACGGAGAACCCCCGGGCCCTCGCCGAGGACCAGCCAAGGCGAGGCGGCGCCGTCCCCGACCTGATGTGATGATAGGGCCGCTTAGTCCGTCCGAACGATTCGTCTGGAAGCCACGAAGTTCACTGCAAGCCGGATGGGGGCCTCTCTATCTCATCGATCGACGATTCCGTCCCGGACCGACGGAGGTCTCAAGGCGTCGGTGCTGGGGAAGGGGGTGCTGGCATTCCTTCGACGGAGATGTCGTCGGTGTAAACAGCGGAAACCCAACCCATGGTATCCCGAAACTGAACCGAGACATAGAACCCGGCCCAGTTGATGGGAGGCGTGAAGTCATAGGTCTTGCTGGCTTGGAAAGGCTCCCAGTCGGTTTCCAGAAACTCATCTACCCCAAACCACCGCCCTCCCACCCGGACCCGCATTTCGGTGACCGGCGCGACCGGACTGGAGGCCTGGAACGTCACCTGGATGGGAATGGTCTGACCGGCAACCGCGCCCACACAACACTGCCCGTCCTCAATCAACACCGCCCCCTGTACCGGTGGGGTCGGCGTGGGGACGCCGGGAGGGGGCGCGGTCGATCGGGGCATCACCGTGGAAAGGTAGGAGATGATCTCCATTTGACCGCTGATTCGGGTCGCCTGGATCGCGACCTCCGTCTGGAGGGCGGCGACGGTCGGAGCCAGGTCGTCCGGTTCGTTCGTTGTCGAAAGCCGACAGGAGGGGACCAGGATCGGCAGCGTGGCCAACAGAACCAACGCGGAGCGGAGGGGTCGAGAGGTGTTCATCTGCGTGAGCCTCGTTTCGCGTTCGATGGGTGGCCTCATCGCGACTTCGTCCGTACCGGATGCGAGTCGGCCGTGAGATGGAGCCGCATGACGTGCCGGCGCGTCCCCGCCATGCCGATCTCATGGAAGCCCGCCGTCGAGAACAGCGGGACGAAACCCATGAAACGATAGCTGGGCGAGTCGGCCTCGACCGGGTAGGCTTCGATGATCTTCGCGCCGCGATGGCGGGCGTGGTCGACGGCCGCTTGGAGCAACCTTTCCATCACTCCCATCCGGCGCAGGCGGCGGACGACGAAAAAACAAACGATCGACCAGATCTCGGAAGGCCGGCGATCGGGCTCTTCCGGACCGCCCAGCGGGCGATACGTCGAACGCGGTGCCACGGAGCACCAGGCCACCGGCTCTCCGTCCAGATAGCCGAGCAGACCGATCGGCAGCCCGGACCGGACGCGCCCCTTCAGCGCCGCCTTTCGGCTCCTCCCGGCGACGTTTCTGGTCTCCGCCCCTTTGGCTCGCCAAACCATGCACCAGCAATGCTTCGGCCCGCCGCGGCCTTCGAAGAGTCGAGCCAGGTCATCCCATCGCCGGTCGTTGACTTCGCGAACGACGATACGATCGACGATCGCGGCGGAGGCGCGGCTTCCGCCTTCGTTCGCGACGTTTTTTCGCGCCGTTGGAGCTCTCATAAATTAAGAGGCCTTATCCACGCGGACCATCCTCGTGCCGATGCCGGCCACGGCTGTCCAGGATCCTGGGGAGGCGAGGATCGATCGCCGTTTCACGACCCGGCATCGGCTGAGATGGGTGGCAGCCGGCTTCTCTGCGACATGGGTGGAAGGTTGATGGCGACCGCTAAGACTCTATCGCTCCTCGCCACGCCCTGCAAGGCGAACCGGAATTCGAGGGCGCGCCCTGAAACGGGATAGGCGAACTGGCCTCACCGATCGGGGTGAATCGCCGCCAAGGTCCGCTTCGCAGCGAGCTCCTCGATCTGCCGGCGGGTTGCCCCTCCAGAGAGGCCTTCCGAGGGCAAGAGGAAGCCGAACATTCGCGGGTTGTGCTCCATCTGTCGTTGAAGGCAGTCGGCCATGCGGACCTGATCGGTGAACACTTCCGCTCGGCCTTGGAAGCGTCGCTTGCCGACTTGGACAACAACAGCGGGGTCGTGCAGGATGTTGCGAAGCCAGTCCGAGGCACGCCCGTGGGCCGAGGCCACGAAATAGGTTCCTTCGAGCTCGTCGTAAGTCAGAGGCGTCACCTTGGCTCGCCCGGACCGGCGACCGGTCGTCGTCAGCAGGAGGACGAAGCGGCCAACCAGGGGGGCCAGGCCGGCAGCGTACGCCAAGCGAGGCCCCACTTTGAGCCATCGCCAGAGGAATCGCGGTGCCTTCATTGGTCCGACCCTGACTGTGGAGACGAACTCTGGCTGGGGTCCGGCGCCGCGTCTCGGACGCCGCCTCAGATCGCGATCATGACCACGGCGGCGAGACACAAGGCGACTCCCCATCCCTGTCGTCGCACGACGCGTTCGTGGAGAATCATGCGGGACAAGAAAATCGTTGCGGCGGGATACATGGAAGACAGGACCGCCGCCACGGCCAGCGTTGTGTACTGCTGCGCCAGGAAGAAAAACAGGTTTCCACCCGCGTCCAGGATGCCGGCCATTAAGGCCAACGGGTTCTGTGCGGGACCCGGCAGCGACTGCCGTCGACCGACCAGCACGATGATGGCGAAGCCCAGCGCCGCGAGCTTGGCGACGATCAGGGGTCCGAAGAGGACTCCATCTTGGACTTGCGAGATGAATACGAAAAAACCGGCGAAGCCTGCTCCGGCGAGGACAGCGAGGGTGAATTCAGTCCTCCCCTCCGGTCTCCCGGAGGTCGGCGGACGGCTGACGAGCCAGATGCCTGCGAGCCCGGAGAGGATGCCGGCGGCCTGCAGCGGGCCGGGCCAACCCTCGAGGATTCCGGCGACCAAGACCGGTATCGAGGCGCCGACGACGGCCGCCGTCGGCGCGACCATGGCCGAGGCGCCCGTCGACAGCGCCCGGTAGAAAGCGGCAACTCCGACCGCGCCCGAAATGCCGGCCGCCGCGGACCAGGCCAGGCTCGCGGTCGAGGGGACGGGTTCATTCAGCAAGATCGCGAAGGGGACGAAGATCGCGGCCCCAACGAGGGCGGCTAACGCAACGACTTGAAACTGGTGGATCCGCCGCGCAGCAAGGCCGCCGACGAAATCTCCGCTCCCCCAGACAACTGCCGAGGTCAGTCCAGACAGGATCCCGAGAAGGTGGGAGGGGAACATGGCTTTGCCGGCCGAGTGATGGTGGGGGCTGCCGGACCCGGCCTAGTGGGAGCTGGGGATCCGGCCGCGGTGTCGACGCTGCGCCATCAGGGTATCGCGGATCATCGGGCCAATCGGAACTGGACGAGGACGGTCTCCAGCTCGTCAAGGTGCTCGTTGCGGTGCTCCCAACGGTTCAAATCAATCGAGTCCTCACTGGCACGGATGGCGTCAATGAGATCGGGGCTGAGCGTCGAGAGGGCTTGGTTGACCTCCTGCGCGGCCGCGAGGCAAAGATCGGCCGCCAGGCGAGGTTCCAGGGCCAGGCAAAGATCCTTGGTAGCGTCGTTGATCGGGTCGGCGTCGGCCGGCGAGGGGGAGAAACCGGTGTCTTTCCATCTCCGGAGCAAGACGACGGCCCTTCGGTCCCAGAACGCAAGGTGGGCCAGGATCCCGGCGACGGTCCAGCCGGCCGGAGTCGAAGCCCTGAGGTCGACTTCGGTCAACCTCGAGATGAAATCACGAAGTCTCTCGAGTGACTCGGCGTTGCTTGTGATGAAGTCATGCATGGATCATCCTCTGGAAGCAAGGAGGCCCGTCCTCTCCGTGCGGCCCGCCGTTCGCTTCCGATGCCGGATTCCGCTCAACGTATCGCTCCGCCCTGTCCGGGAGATGGGGCTTTCCCGATATATCCCAAGTGGGTGTGCCGGAAGGAATCTGGATACTTCAGGCCATACCCAAGGACCCGATCGAGGCTCGAGTGTCCGAGCATGATGACTCCGGCGAGCTGCAATAGCAGACTCGCCAGATAAGCTCCCAGAATGAGGGCCGCAACCGCGATCGCCTTGTGATGCAGGAGATTGTAGCTGAAGGCACCCACGCGGGGACCCGCCAGATAGCCCAGGATGCCGAGATCGGGGGCGAGGAAGAGGGCCGGGAACCACCACCACGGCGTCCCTAACTGAGAAAACAAGAAGATCGACAGGAAAAACAGGAACAACTCCTCCAGCTTGATCAGATTTCTCATGATCCCTCCCGACTACCTGCTACCCCGTAGGACAACGGAGCGATGGCGGATTCCTTGAGTGCACTGGCCGATCTCGCCGGAGGCGATCCACGAACCTAAGTCGAAATCGCATCCTGGCCGTCGGATCGGATCCAGACTAGGCCACGTCGGCGGTGGCCGCGGAAGGCGTGAGGCGGCCGCCGCGCACTGTCGCGCCGATCACCAACCCGGCGCTGACGAGGACGACGTTCTTGATGATGTATTGACCTTCGAGCGTCGGCACGAAGGGAAACTGCTGGAAACAGATTTCGGGGAACAGGAAGAGGGGAGTGATCGTCCCGATCATCTGAACCCAGAGCAAGAGCAACGTCGCCCTCAGGTACACGCCCAGGACCAGTCCAAGGCCGATCAACGACTCCCAGACAGCGAGGATGAAGACCGCTGTCCCCGACGGGAGATATCCGAAGGTGAGCTGGTGGATGGTCTCGGCAGCCAAGTTCTGGGCGGGGCTCTGGCCCGGGAAGAACTTAAGCACGCCAAACCAGAGGAAGACAAGGCCGAGGCTGAGGCGAAGGATGGTGATTCCGTTGATCGCCATCCACGTCGTGAGGGCGATGTCGACTCGGTCGAAGATTTTCGCGGGGCGGATCACGGATTCTCCTTTTCTTGGCCTGCCGAACTCGCTCTTACAGAAATCGGCGGGCGGCGGTCGGCTCCGCAGGATGCGACCGGCCGGAGGGCCGTCGCCCAGATACCCTTCAGATGAGAAGAGGGACGAACATCTTCGTTCGTCTCACATCGTCGGCGTAAGGCGGTCCAAACTTGGGGAAGTTGAAGGCTTCCTCGAGTTTCGCCGTAGCGTAAAGCGGCAGGGTCGCGGCGGCTGCAAGGATGATCGTGGACGGGACGACTCTCTTCAGGAGGGTACCCCAGGCAAGGCAGATCAGGGAGGCGTACAGCGGATGGCGAAGGAAGCGGTAGACGCCTGCCGTGACGAGCGGGGTGGTGAAGTCGATGTTGCCTTGCGGATGACCGTGCCTGCGGAGAACGACGAACTCAGGCAAAGCGAGTCCGACCGAGGTCATCAATAGGACCCAGGAGAGGACCTGTCTGGCCTCGAACCGCCGAAGCACCCACGTCTCGAAGTTGAGGAGAAGAAGAGGCAGGATCGCGAGGAAGGCGAGGGAGCGGGCCCCGGCATGTTTCCAGCCGGCACGCCAGGCCGGCAGTGAGTGGAAAACGATGCACAATCGCCCCACGACGAGGAGGGTGAGCTTTGTCAGGGACATGTCCTCCATCCGGCGCGCGGCCATGGCCCGAGCGCCCGGTCTACTGCGCGCTGGCCGACTCGATGCGGAAGATGGGGCGGCGACGTGGGGCCGACCTGCCTTGGGGGCCATCGGCTCGCCACGAGTCCTGCACAAGCGTCAGGAAGCCATCCGCCTCAATCCGCGCCCTTGGCCGAGACCCTGCGGAGGGTGACCGATGGCTCACCCTCTTTGCGAAACTGAAGGATTTCCGGGTTGGACTCGGCGTAAGTCGTGAGACCCTTTGCATCCCACGATTGACGGCCCTTATTCCAGACGGCCTGAAAGGCGGCCCCTCGGACCGATTCTCCCAGGCCCAAGGTGTCGGCCTTGATAGCGGCCTCCAGAGCGTCGATGTTGGCGTTGGCCGCCTCCTCCTTCTGGGCGAACTCGGCCTCGATCTCGGCCAGGTGGGCCTTCACCTCCGGCGAGAGGATCTGGTCCACCAGTTTCTGTTTCTCACCGTCGAGGGCATCCCGCTGAAGGTAAAGGTCACTCAGACGCTCAAGCTTCTCACCGATGGCTAGCATGTCAACCGCTCCTGTGGCACGGGCCTAGGTTCGAATGTTCACGGTCAGGACGCTCGCGCGGGAGATCGGGCCGGGAATTCCTCGCTCAGGCCTTTACCGACCGAATCTCCCAAGCAGTTTACCGTGGTGTGCATCCCTTAGCCTCGGAAGACTCTTCCTAATCGCCGGCCGGTCCTCGTCAGAGCAAGCCGACCTCGCTGAATTCGGGGAAACCGCCCCAGTAGGCGTACCACGCGAGGAAGAGGACGACGGCCAGGAGGTAGCCGACAAAGAAGAAGGCAACCATGTTGTGAGTTCGAAGATCACTTCTTCGGAAAGCCAGGATGGCCAAGGGGATCAAAGCGGCGGCCGGCAGCCCGATCGGCACTGTGGCCCCTTCGTTGATGGCCAGGAAGTAGGTGAGGCCATAGAGAACGGCGGACGCCACGACGATTCCCCAACGGATTCGAGGGGTCGTCCCCGGCACCGGCGAGGGTGCGAAGACAAGCAGGATCGAAAGGCCGGCGATCCCCGCATGCCAGAGGTAGTGGGAGAGCACTTCATCATAAAAGTGCACGATGCCATGGATGTTGGTGGTCCCGGCGCCCAGTAGATTGTTGATGGAGTTCGCGCCGAGGTGCATGCCTTGCCCGAGGGTCCACAAGGCGGCCAAAGCCAGGAACAGAGCCGTCAGTCGGAGGCTGCGGGCCATCGCTCCGTAATCGGAGAAGAGGACCCAGTAGAGGGGGACGAGGACCAAAGGCGTGAGCAGGTCGAGTACGTCTGCCCAGTGGATGAGTCGATAGGTCGGGAAGGGTTGACCCAGGAATGGAGGAACCAGAATGAAGCTGGCGAAGCACAGTGCGAAGACCAGGATCAGAGAGGAGCGGCTGACCATCGGCGGACTCCTTCCCGGGCAGCGGCAAGTAGGCTGGCGCCAAGCCTACCTTCTACAGGTCAAACCGGCGGACGGACGCGCCGGCTTTCGATAACTGCCAGGGAGTATCGCGCACATGGGAACGCGCCGGCCCAAACAGGCCTGAAGTCTCACGGGAGTAGGAAACGGGCGACGCCCGATGTGGCGAGCGGTTCTCGATGAAGTCATCGCAGGCCCATCCAGCCTAGCAGGATCGCCGGGAGGATAAGAACAGCGGGTATCCACATGAACGGTGGGAGGTCACCAATCGTCACGGGGATTCCGGATCGAAAGTAGGGGAGAAGCGCCAGAGCCCAGAAGGCGATCGCCACCAGTCCGCCGGACGCCAGCGACACGAGGGCCCACAGCTCTCCTTGCTTGAGGCCAAACCAGGCGACGAACAGATAGAGCGTTCCGGCTAGCAGGAGGAAGCCGGCGATGACGGTGAGCAGAAGGGTGCGCAGTTTGGATAAGGCCGGGTCCGACGATAAGAGCTCGGATGGCGACGTCCCGAAGTATTCGCGATCCGTGGAGTGCGACACGAAGATCGACTCCGTTCCGGCCCCCCGGTTGTGGAAGGGAACAGTCAGGGCGCCGATCATGAGCCAGAGAAGGCCGATCGCCAGGAACAGCCCGACGCTAGCGCCGAGAGGACTCAGCCATCTGAAAGACTCGCCCATCTTGCAGGACCTCCATCAGGGTATGACGAACCGAAGTTCCGACGCGCCGCATGACGAAAAGGACATACCCTGGGCGGAGCGCCGCCATGAGTTCCGAATCGGAAGATCAAGACGGTCGTCGAGGAGCCTACTTTTCCAGGTCGTCCAGGTGGAGTCGGTGGAGCAGGCGGTGGGCAAACGGCGCGATCAGAACCGCCGATATGGCCAGGAAAGCTACGCCGGCATACAGAGCGTAGAACGTGGCAAAAAGCTTCCCTGAGTCATAAGCGATCACGTTGACGGGGCCCATGCCCCCGAGGATCATGGCCGCATTCATGAGAGCGTCGAGCCAGGAGAGTCCCGCGGAATAGTGATAACCGAGCACGCCGATGCCGAGGGAGATGACCAACAGGGAAAAGGCGAGAAAGATATGGCCAAGGATGCGTTTGACGAATTGGGTGCGAGAGAGGACCGGCTGGGAGTGGTGTTCATATCGGAGCAGCCGGCGGGAGCTCTTCTTTGTCATGAAGAAGAATCTCTATCCAGGTAGGCTATCAACTGCTGGTCGACGGACCGTGGGAGGTGATCCGAGCGGCTTCGAGGTGAGGCCCTTGCCGGAACAGCAAGAGGCCTTCTCCTCGCTAGGCAATCCTTTGGTTCAACCATGAGAGGACGCCGTCGGCAACCTCCTTCCAGTCCGTTTGGCCGATGATGAAATGCTTGCGACCGGGGAACTCGCGAAAGTCGGTCAACGAAGCGGGGAGGCGGTATCGCCGGAAGTTGGCCCGAATGAGGGCGGGCGGGATCAGGTGATCATCCGATCCTGCGATCAAGAGCAGAGCGGGACGCGGTTTGCCAAAATCGATCCGGGCGACCCGGGTCAGGCCCTGGGCGGGCACTCTGCGCGACTCGGGGACGACATACCTGTCGTAGGCCGCTCGTTGTTCCGGCAGCGGCATCGAGTTGGTGAAGGTGTATTGGAACCGCTCAAACGACATCGCGATCGGCCGGTCCTGGGCGACGAGAGGGTTGATATGGGGCCAGTTGGATCGGAGGAAAGGCCAGCTGAGGGTGAAGACACCCTGAGGCGGGGCCGAGTCAATGGCGACACCGGCCGCGGCGATGTCTTGTTGAAGCAAGAGCTGGACAACCAAGCCCCCCATCGAGTGACCGACAAGGATTGGTTTTTCGTCGAGAGACTTGGCCAGTTTCCCGATATGGTCTACAACGGCCTGCAAGGTAAGCCGGCCCAGCTCCGGGTCGGGATGAGCCTTGCGCAGGAGGTCCACCGGCTTGTCTCGGCCGGGCCAGCCCGGCGCCAGGCATCGGTACCCCGCCGCCTCGAAGTGGCCGATCCAATGTTCCCAGCACAGCGAGGTCATGTACATCCCGTGGATAAAAACCACGGTCCTGGCTTTCATCCCTTTGGCTCCTTGCCGGGGGGTCGATGCCGCTCTTCGGCGATCCGACAGATGGCGCCGATGCCCCACGCCGGCGATACCCCAGGTCGCGCCGACGGCGGTCTGTCGTCCTGTGCGAGTTGTTGGGAGCGCGGTGTAAGGTTCCGGCTCAAGGCTGGCGCAAGGGTCCGATCATTTCCACCGCGACCGAAATGAGCTCCACGATCCCTGAACCTCCTTGCACTATTTCCTCTCGGACCAGGCCCACGCCCGGCGCGTAGTACTTGTTTTCGGCGATGGATGGCTCGAGCGGCGTCCAGTCTCGAGTCGATAGGACGTCTTCGAAGGACCCGTACGGCACCGTGATGGACTCGGCCAGGCTCAGGACCTCAGCCATGTCTTCCGCCTCGCCGGCGTAGTATTCCTGGCGATACGTGTCGCCTACTTGGGGTTGGGCCAGCATAAGGATGCCCGGTTGCGCCCCATCGACCCCGCCTTGCCAGGAGCCGGCGGTACTGACCGTGCCATCGGACTCGAACTCCTTGGTGTCTTCGCCGAAATACCAGACGTTCCCGTCTCGATCCTGTGCGTACCGATGGTCACGGCGTAAGGGGTCTCGGCCGCCTGCTGGGAACAGCCTGCAAGCCACAAGGCTGCCAAGACTATCAGCGAGGGCAAGGTCGGTCGAGGATTCATGCCAAGATCTCCTTGAAATGGGTCGCTCGAGGCGGGGTTTGGCATCGGTTCGTGCCGACCGGCGGGAAATCGCGACCATTATCGCACAGAGCCCCGCTCGCGGGCAGACCGGCTGGTCCTACCCCCTCGCCGGGCGATCCGGCGAAACATGCGCTGCGCGCGCGTTGGGGCGGTCGATTGCCGCGCCTAACCCGGGAGGTCACGCCCGCGGTCCCCAGCCGGCCTCCTCTACGGCGATGAAGATGTCGATGGCGGAGATCATTCCCATGATCATGCCACTTTGGTCGGTCACGGCCAGATGATGCACCCGCAGGTCCTTCATCCTAAGGGAGCACTCTTGAAGTGACCAATCCGGCTGGGCCGTAGCCAATGGGGTCGTCATGATCTCGCGGACGGAGGTGGCCTGAGGGTCCCGGTCCGCGGCCACGAGCTTGTCCCGGATGTCTGTCGTGGTGACGATTCCATGTCGGCTGTCTTCCAAGGCGACGACCAGGCTATGAATGTTCCTCCGTCGCATCAGAGTCGCCGCATGAGCGACCGTGGCTTCCGGGTCGATGAAGATGGCCGGTTGACTCATGAAATCGCGGACGGTTGAAGCCATCGCTTCCTCCGTTGATTCGGGTCGGCCCGGCAGATGTTGGGAGAGCCTCCGAACGGCATCGGCCGCGCCCGGGGCGCACGGGCGATGTAGGCCCTGTCAGCCTGACCAGTATCGCGCTGGAAACAAGCCTTTGCGCCAAGGAGGTCCACAGCCGAACGTCGCCGCGACCGTCGCCTGAACAAGTCATCGGATTGGCAGGTCGCTAAGGTTGAAGCGGGGCGACAGATAACGTGTGTTGCCAAGGCGCCGAGAGTGCTAGCGACCACCGAAGGGACTATTCGGGAGCGGCCCGTGCGCAGCGAAACCCGACTCGGCTGTTCGGCAGGACGAAATGGAAGGAGTCGCGGAAGTAGGCTGTGGCCTGCTCTTTCGGCGAGTCCCACGACCCGCCTCGAAGTCCATGGTCGAGCACCTGTGCGGGGCCCGATGGATTGTAGCGTGGAGTGTAGGAGTAGTAGCTTGGATCATAGTAATCGGCGACCCACTCAGCCACATTGCCGGCCATGTCCATCACACCGTATGGACTGGCCTCTTCAAGGAATGTCCCGACGGGCACGGGGCGGCGGTTTTCCAGGGCTGCGGTATTCGCTGCCTGAGGGTCCCAGCGATCGCCCCAAGGGTATCGTCTGGCATCGACGCCGCGGGCCGCTTTCTCCCATTCGGCCTCGGTAGGCAGCCTCTTTCCGAGCCATCGGCATTAGGCATCGGCTTCGCTCCAGATGATCCCGAATGCGGGAAAGGACTTGTCTATCTGAGCCGAGAGAACATCGGATGCGGCCACGACCGCATGGGTCGCCGCGGCATAGTCTTCGAGATCGGCGATCGTGACCTCCGTTCGGTGGATGAGATACGGGTCAAGGTAGACGGTGTGCCCGGCCGCGACGACGCCGGCCCGGCATCCCTTCCCATGAGGAACGGCCCAGGGGATGAGGACCATACCTGGCGCTTCTTGACCTGAGGGCCCGGCGGTAAGGGAAGAGGTCACCATCGAGGTGCAAGAAGCAAGAGCGAATGAGGCGAGAAGGAAGAAGGCGGGAAGCCACATAGCCATGCTCCGCAGTTCGCCGTGGGCGGGATCGGGCTGTGTCGCACCATAGAAGCCTGGTATCGCACAGGCGCGACAGCCGGACGGCGAAGTCGGCGTGGGGGAGATCGAGTGGCGGACGTTCCTCCGGACTCGGCCCCCACCGTTTCAACTTTGAAGGTTCGGCTCCTGGAGCCCTGGATCCCTCAGGACCTCGTAATGGCTGGCGTTCTCTTCGAATTCAAGGAGGTAGCCCTTGTCTTCCGGATAGTAGCGTGCCTTCTGATAGTTGTCCCCGGCGAAACGCTTGATGCTCTCCACCGACTCCCAAAGGGTGATCAGGAGGAAGTGGGCCGTCTCGTCTTCGATCGATCGCAGAACCCAAACCCCATGGTTGCCCGGAGTCGACTCGTAGTCTGGGATGCCTGTCCGTTGGAGGAAAGAATAGTAGTCGTCGGCCAAGGCAGCCCGGGTCGTGCCGTGCCAGAGTCTAGCGATCATGTGACTCTCCTCCGACAATCTGGACCGTCGGGCGAAAATCGTCCCTTAGGTGTGGGCTGGCTGAAGGGTTCGGCTGCACGCGCTGGTTGATCCATAGGGGCTTGAGTGTCGCGAACTCAATTCGCCGGCAACGCTGCATCCTCTGAACCCAGCCGCCGAGGAAGGCCAGGGTGGAACCTCGCGGGATATGCGAGGCGACCCATGCGGCGGCGAGGAGGTCCCTCCGGAACCGAGCGAGTTGACCAGAATCAGGAGCGTCAGGCAAGTCTCGACGGTGAAATCGAGCGGCTTGCCCACGGCGAGAATCAGCAGGAATGTCGGTAGAAGGCAGAGAATGACGAAGGGTGCCATGCGCATCACAAGCCAGCGCCCTCTGGCCATCGATCCTTCGAAGAAGATTCCGAATCGAAGCCTTCGAGGCCAGATGACGAGAATGGTGGAGGGGGAGAGGCCGAGATCGGGCTGGAACAGGGCGTGAAGGAGCTCGTGCGCGGGGACGGATAGAAGCAGGGTGGCTGCCATCGCAAACCAGGGGGTCGGTGTTGCCGGTTGAGGGGTCGTTCCCTTTGGGCCGGAAGCGGAGGGGGCCATGAAAGAGGCAAAGATCAACGCGACCATCATGGCAAGGAAAAGGCCGATGCCGATCAACCATGCGAAGAGGTGAGCGGAAGCGGACCGAGGGCCGGAGATCCTCGTCCAACCCTCCTCCTCGTTAGGAGGGACCAGAGGGGGGTCAGGATCGCCGAAATGGAAACGCACGCCAAGAGACCACTGGGTCGCCTAGGCTCATCCGGCGCCGTTGGTGAAGCTCCCGAGGAGGCGAAGCATCCCCCCTATTGAGATCGCCCGGTCGAAAAGGTTGGGCTCGCGCAGGACGCACCGCCCGGCCACGTCGGGTTCCCAGGCCACTCTTTCGGCGGCGCGAGGCTCGGCAACCGAATCAACCACGCGCTACGCGAACCAGAGGGGGGGCTTGACGACCATAAGGAAGACAATGGCCACCACGATGACGATCGTGAGGATCCCAAGCCGCTGGCCTCGCATTGCGGCCTTCTGATACTCCAAGGAGGATGGTCCGGGGTCCTCGGCAAGCCGTATCTGGGTTCGCAGGGTCGGTGCGTAGGCCAGGATACCGACAAGGGCGGTGACAGCGTACAAGGCCAGGGCCGTCAACAGCCAGGGCAGCGTGAAAGGTAATTTGATCAGATAGACCATCAACAGCCCGGTCACCAGAAGGACTACATAGGATGGAGTGGCTAACCGGTCGTCGAGGACCTTGATCCCCCGCAGTGCGAAAGGGAGCGCCTTCTCGTCTCGGGAGGCCAGAGAAAGCCACACGCCGTAGGTGAGGTTGGCTCCGAGAGCAACGATAGCGGCAAGCACATGGATCGACTTGATGAGCAGATACTCCATGGTTCCTCCTTTCCGAGCCCCTCTCGCAGAGCCGGTTCCCATTACGAATCTCGTTGGGCGTTCGTGCCCGGATAAGACGACCCTCCGGCGACGGAGCCGGGTTTCCACGGCAGGCTGAGTCGCAGACGCGCCGGGCAGCCTGAGCGAGTCGTTCGGGGACGCTTGTCCCCTTCGATGCGTCCGCCTGAATGGTTCAACTGGGACCCCCCTCTAGCCCGGCCGCGTTCGCCTTCCCGACCGAAGGCAGGCCCTTGGCGTGTAGCCCTAGGGGAGCCGCCTCGGTAGGGAAGGAAACAGGGAGCGTGCGCTCGATCCCGGGCTGGCGTCGCTCAAGGCAGCGAAGAGGTCACGTCCTTGAACTCCGCCTCCGTAAGCGCGTGCAATGTCTCCGTGCTAACGTTGCCTTGGGCTCCGGTGGCGAGGAGCACCGCGGCGGCCGCCTTGACATTCGGGGCCTGGCTGATGACCACAAAGTCGTAACGGCCCATGGTGAGGTACCAGGCGATCATCTTGCCACCGGCCGCCTCCATGGCCTTGCGGGCAGCCTCGATTCGAGCTGGTCCATCCTTGATCTTGGCGATCCCTTGATGCGTGTATTTCCCTAAAATGATGTAAGTCTCCACCATTCCCTCCTGCGTAGTTTCCTCTGGTTCCTCAAAGATCGCACGCTCCCTGTTTCCAAGATAGCACAGATTGAGCGGGTACAGAGCAACCTGTCCTGCCGCGTGGCCTGATCCGGAATGGATCGGGCTGCCCCAGCCCGGGCCATGCGCGAGTCGCCGGGCCAGATGGCAAGTTCCTGCGGCCACCGCAGGTGGCAATCGCTCTGGCGGAACTGCCATGGTGTCTCTGGAGATCTGCGTCGACCTACCAAACACGCACGACCTTCCTAGGCCTGAGGCGCAGCATGACCACGCTGCCCTTCATCCATTCGGTGACGAGGTCCTCCACATCCCTGGCGGCCTCGTATCTCCGTAGCAGTCTGGGGATAGGAAGTCGGGTTGGGGTGAGACTCGACGGCGAGGTCGCCCTGGACCATGTAACCGGCAGGGTCCGAATCCGGGTCGCCACCAATGACGACGGCCGCCTTTGGGTTTCGAAGAGCATTGCGAACCTTGGTCTCGTCCGGGTCGGTCCCGAAGAGGATTTCGTCGCCCACCCGAGCGAAGTAGATTGGGACGACGTGGGGGTAGCCGTCGGCGCCGACCGTGCACAATCTAGCCAGCCGAGGCGAAGAAAGGAATCGGCGAACCGTAGGGGAGAGGATCGAAGAAGTCGTTGCCATAGAGGGGAGGGACCTCGAGGCGGCCGGCGGATTCAGGAGGCGCGTGGCCCGGCCGGCGACGATCGCCCGGCGCTTGCCGTCCGAGGCGCGGCCGAGCCCGATGGTTGACGACGGCCCCGCATGGGGCAGCCCCACGGCTATCGCGTGCTAAACGGGAAATTCTTGACCAGCGCCCCGTCAACAATGACACGGATCACGCACCTGCCCGGGTCGAACGAGCCCATTGCGAAGCTGGCCGAGCCTGGCGGATTGCTCTGGGTTGGTCGAAGGCGATCTCTTTGCCGCCGCTGACGGGTTGGATGCGGGCCCGGACCTCCACATCGGTCTTTACTTTCGAAGTGGACGGCGAGCGACTCATCGGTGGCGAATTCAGCGCCGCCTTCACCCTGTGGGCCTTCTTCACCGGTGGGCCGCCAGCAAGGTGCGGGGGGCACGAGTGTTTCCTCAGCCGAGGTCGTCAAGATAGCGGAGAAACGGCCTCATGGCCTTGAACGTCTTGAGGGTCTCCTTAAGAAGGTCAGGCGCCAGCATCTCCTTGTCCAATAGGGGGCGGGCGACCGTGACCTGTTTGAGCCGCAGCAACTCGAGCTCTGGGTGGTCACGCGGATAGCCCTTGGGGGCCGTTTTCAACTTCTCCCCCCGAAGCTCTCCGAAATAGCGCTTGAAGGATTTCCCGCGGATGATCGTCTTGAAGGGACCGGGGTTCCGATCGATGGCGTTGCGCCACTTGGCAAGGTGATCTGCGTCGGGTTCGTGCAAGCCTCCGGCGAGCATCGAGTGGTCGCCGGGTTCGATGTGCAGGTAGTAACCGAGCCTGCGCGACTTGCGTCCGCCAGGAGCGATGTAGGCGCTCATGTAGGGCTTGTAGGGAGACTTGTCCTTGGAAAAGCGAAGGTCCCGGTTCAGGCGGAAGATGCAATCCTTGGGCGTGACGCCGCCCAGGGCTTCCGTGCGACCGAGCTCGTGGAGGATCGAAGCAACATACTCTTCGAAGTCGTCGCGTGCGGTTTGGAAGTCGGCTCGGTGGGACTCGAACCAGCCGCGGTCGTTGTTTCTCTTCAGGCCTCTCAGGAATTCCAGGATCGGTCTCACATCCATGCTGGCTGCCATATCGCGGCCTCCTGCGAGAGGTCTATCGGTACCCGCGACCTCGAGGGTCATGGAGCAGGTCGGTCTGTCCACCGGGTCGGGCTAGTATCGCGCCGAATTCAGCACCGAGCCGCGCGGGTCCGTTTCGTGGGTAGATGGTCGCCGGCCTGGAGCGCGCTGTCGGCCCTTCCGGGAGGGAGGTGCAATGGATCTCCATGGTTGCGTTCGCTGAGGTCGTGAACCCGCAGACCGTGAACCTCCGGGAATCCACGATGAATTGGCCCGGGCAGCCCTCAACGAGCCACTGCCAAGGTCACCCTCCGACCCGAGTCAGGGCCTCGTCGGCTGGGGTGGCTAACGCGAGTTGTTGGCCCGCCGGGATGAATGCCCTAAGGTTGGTGCTGGCGAGACTTGGAGCGTCGAGACGACCTCCTTACCGAGAGACGGCCTTCCGGACGGTCACGAGAGGGCCGTTTTCTCCCACCGGAACGAACCCAGAGTCAAGGTACATTGCCAACGGACCATGATGGTTGGCTGCTTCGTCCTCGGTGTCCTTGCGCGCATAGGCCTCTACCACCTCAATCCCCTGGCCCGCCAAGCCGGCACAGGCCGCATCCAGCAGCCGGCTCGCCACGCCAAGGCCGCGATACGCTTTGGCCACGATGAAGCAGACGATCGCGCCGACCGGCTGCGGCTCGGGCCCGGCTTCCAGGGTCGAATAGTTGGTGCGCAGGTCGGCATTGCACCACCCGATGGGTTTTCCATCGGCGTAGGCCAGATACCCCCGCAATTCCCCGCGTTGGATGAGGTCGATGAGAGCCGAGCGGTTCTGTTCAGTCGTGCGGTCTTTCCAGTCTTGGCGGTCGTGTGGCGCGAGGTGGAAATAGCAGTAGCAGGACGCCCAGCGTAGATTGTCGGCGAAGGCGTCACGGTCGAAGAAGGCAAGGTAGTCCTCTTGCCTGGCCGGCGACATTTCTGCAATCGTGATTTCTATCGGTTCCATCATCCCTAGGACCCCGTGAAGAGGGCAAATGCACCCGGAGAGCAGGTAGCAGCCCGGATGGTATGGGTTTGAGGGTGCCACTCAGCGGCCAGGGCGGGGGCACAACTCGATCCGGGATCTTGCCATTGTTCACCCGACCACCAAAGGAACTGGAGCGAATGCTCCTGGATCAGGGCGCCTTCGTCGTAGGTGAGGGTGATCGTCACCGGACGTTCGAAGACGAAGCTCTTGTCGAGCTGGCCTGCCGTAGAGACGAGGAGAATGAAAGCATGACCCGTCGGGACAAGGCCGGGGTCGGGTGACGAAGCCAGCTCAGGGATGAGCGTGACCGTGGCCGCCGCGGAACTCGAACCCGCCGGAAAATCCAATTGCGATCGGACTCCAAGGTCGTCCGCATAGATGACACTGGCGGGAGCCGCCGGATCGAGATCCATCGTGTAGGACTCAGTGAAGAGAACCTTGGTTGGGAACGGCGTCGGCTCTGGTCGGGAGGTTGGGTTGGGCGTCGACGAGGGCAGAGCCGTCAGCGTTGCAGCCATGGCTGTTTGGAAGGTTCTTGTCGACGGCGCCAGCGGTGAACATGCGACCAGCGTCGCGCTCGTGATCAGAATCGTCGCCAGGAGCTTCATTCGGGAATCCTCGAGCTTCCCTGTCCTATCCCTGTAGACCTACGAGATCGGCGCCGCACCCAACGGCCCTACCGCGTTTGGCCCTGTGAGACCCTATCCGTGGACGGGCCCTCGCGACATCGAGGGACCGGACGACTCCGCCTGGCTGCACGATGACGGTCTGGCTAACGACGATCTCTAAGGCGGTACACGAACTTCAACCCAGACCAATCATCATCGATGGCCGCCACTTTCACGTCTACCAAACCGTTGGTCAGGCCGATCTCTCTCACGACGGCCTCGTTTAGATCGGTTCGGAGGTGGGACGCCTGCTTTGGCCAGGAGACCCACAGCATGCCATCCACCTTAATCCGCCCCTTGGCTTTTGGGATGGCGCTCATCAACTGAGGCTGTTCCAACGCGAAGAGGTGGAGGAAGTCGAGGCGGGTTCCGCGCGGGCCGATAACCTCCACGCCCGCGGGCAGAGGACCCAGCAGAGACCGATAATGGTTTGGCGCCCCGACGAAGGAGACGCGAAAACCCTCCCGGATTCCGAGTTTCGTCACCAAGGGCTTTCCGGAATACCCCGCCGGCCGCTTCATGATCTGCCCCCACTACTCCAAGCGGGGCTCACCGATGCCATACTGCGACTCCGCGTTGTCCGTCGGATCCGTTCTGAAAGCGAACGACTCCGCCAGCCGTGCGTCGGGCGCGGGATCGCCCTCAATCTTACTCGCGCGTAACGTTGAGGCGCGCGGGCTGTCTCCGAGCGGATTCGGGCGAAGTCCGAGTCGTCCGGCGGAGGTCGATCGTTCATGGTATAGTAATGGCAACCGTATTGCCGGTTTAGCGTGCAGCTTTTGCCGTCAGACCCTCCTATGGGGAATGACGGCCTTTCTTTCCTAAGCAATAGTGTTGAAGGAGAAAGGAAGCTGCCTCGTGGACGCGGGCCGGTCGGCGGCAAGTGGGCGGGGGGGCATCGCAGCGCGTGGTGAATCGGGTGGATTCGGCAATCCATAGGGGCGGAAGCCCACTAGGAAGGGCCTCGAATGCCAATCGAAGTCAATGACTGGGTTGTGCATCCGCAGGTTGGGGTAGGGCGAGTCGTGAAGCAGGAGGTACGGGAATTCGACCCTGGTACGGCACAACGGTACTACGTTATCGCAATCGCGAAGGGCACCATGTGGGTTCCGGTGGAGGGACCCCCGAGTGGATTGCGGAAGTTGACGGCGAAAGGCGAATTGGAGAGGTATCGCGGCATTCTGCGAGGCCGGCCGAAACCCTTAGCGATGGATTCCCGACAGCGCCAGCTCACGCTGGTCGGCAAGTTGAGAGACGGCTCGTTCCAAACCAGGTGTGAAGTCGTCCGAGATCTGACTGCCCATTGTTGGCACAAATCGCTGAACGAGAGCAGCAGCGTCTTGCTGCGGAGTGCCCACGACGTGCTGTGCGCGGAGTGGGCGGTCGCCGAGGGCCTGTCGGTCCTCGAAGCCTCCCAGGAGGTTGAGTCCCTGCTCCTTGAGGGGAGGAAGACGTACGAGAAGTAGCGCTTCGTGCGTGGCGGGCTTCGGGACGGTCCACATCCTGCTTGATTGGTCTTCTCGTTCCTAGGGATAGGTACCCGGCGGTCATGCCGGGCAAGTCTAAGTGAAGCTGAGAGCTGTGGGTTGGGCTAGGTTCGTAGCGTTTGCCCAGCCATCCGCGGAGTAGCCCTCGCCGTTTGCGGCGGCGTCGCGGGCCACGAGTTCAAGTACCGATGGCTCGGGCGAGCGTCCGTCCCCTTCCAATCCCGCACAGACCGCCTCGTCGAGAGGCAGACACTGCGGCCAGAACTGGGAGTCCTCTCCCCTTCTCGCGTCGTCCCATCGCCCCAGACCGAGAGTCGTATTCCCTCGAGCCCACGATCGACAGAAGCCTAGTCTGATCCCATATCAAGGGAAAACGCGCACGCGTCTTGAGGGCGCTTGAAGGGCGACCGCCCTCGAGCTGTGAACCCGCGGTGTCGGTGGATCTGGATTCACCCGCCCGATGAGAGTAGCGCAAGGGAGGCCTACGCGTTGTTCGGATAGCGGGTTCTGGCAGAGACGACGAATTCTGAAAGTCTGATGACACTGAGTGGAAAGGCCGATGGATGAGTGACGGAGATGGACCGGTGCAGGACAGCGTGAGGAGGAGATCACTTGCTGGTGGGAGGTTGGGAGGCCCCGCCTGTCTGGGACGCGATGCGATCACAGAGAGAGGCCGTGGAGTGTTCGTCAATCGAAATGGCTACAGCGTCTCGACAGAGATCGAGGGCTGCCCGAAACTGGCCCTGATGCAGGAGGTCTTGCGTGCGGGTGAGGTACAGCGTGAGGGTGCTCTGGAGTACGGTGTCGGACGCAGATAGTGCGACGGCCAAGAGGTAGTGACCAGCGGAGTCGAAATACCGGTCTTCTTGCCACTCCTGGTCGGCGAGGGCCATCAGGACCGACGCTCTGGGTCCAAACGAGTGGGGAGACGAAAGCGATACAAGCAGGGCCAGGGTAAGGGCAGTCGCGGCGAGAAGGACAAGGATCGGGAGAGTCTTCTTCATGGCGGAATGGGAAGGAGAGAGGATCTGAAGCCCGTGAGGCGAGCTTGCCGCCCGTCAGAACGGAGCTGAGCCGCAGGGCCAGTCCAAGCCAAGTATCGCGCTAAAGGGATAGTCGGGTTGAGAGGGTCGGCTCCATCCATGTGGGGGGCGGTCTGGTGCCAGGAGTCGTCGCAGGGTAGATCCCTCAGCCAGGGTTCCCCGCGCCTCAAGCGGGAATCCCTTCGAAGAAGGTAACGAGGTTCCCGTCTGGGTCCTGCACGGCGAAGTCTCGATCACCCCAGGGTTGATCGGTCAGCGGGGCGTTCCCATGAATAATCCCAAAGGGCTGAAGGGTGCGATACAGCTCCTCGACTCCCTCCACAAGGATCCTGCAGCTAGCGGTCCCCGCGAGGAACGACTCCGCGCCCGACGTCACCGGTCGCGCATCCTCGCGGGTTCGCCAACTCTCATCCCTGGCAAGCCAAAGATGAATTTCCACGGAATCACGGCGGAAAATGGCGAACCCCTCATTCTCCAGGACGAACGACAGGCCGATCTTGTCTCGGTAGAAGTCTATGCTGCGAGCCATGTCCCTGACGGGCAACGCCGGCTGAGCCTGCAACATCCTCATGGTCGTCTGCCTCCTATCCTCCATGCTCCAGCCATGCGCCGCGCAATCCCAAGACGATCATCGCATGCAATCCTCGGCGCCGGGCCGGCCAGGTCGTCATCGTCGAGGCACGAGGGGACTTGCCGGCCCCTCCCCGAAGCGAATCGAGCCATGCAGTGATCCCGTTGGGGTGGTCCGACGAGACCTTCCCGAGAGATCGCGACCAGAGCAAGACGGGGAGGGCAAGGAGGATGCCGACAGGGAAGCTGGATCGCGCGTTTGACGTGGAAGGAGCTGCGAAGGCAGGAGATCGCCTTACGAGCACGACGAGGGCGAATCCCAGCAACGGGAACGCCGAGAGGCACGCCATGCCCATGCGAAGAGGGGGACCGTCTGACGTTCTTCCGCCATGACATGCCGCCTCAAGCTGTGGGCGGAACTCAAGTTTTCATGGGTGCGACAAGCTGCCGAACGGCTTCGAGCTGGGCTGAGCGGCCAGCCAAGCTAGCCCAACGTCGCCGCTAACCCCCGGCTGACGGGGGCGGCGAGTTGTTCGACCGCAAGAGGCCCGGTGGAGACTTCTTCCTCGCCTGCGGGTGAGGCCCACGGTGGAACCGAATGGACCTTTTTGAGGGGGCAGACTCTAGTACTTTCGACCTCGGGGGCGGCCGCCAGGGCGATAGGGCTTGGCCCCGTAGCCTCCGCCGCCTCTCTCCTCGCGCGGTCGTGCGATGTTCACCGTCAGACTTCGGTCACCAAGCTGTTTCCCGTTGAACATGCTGATGGCTTTTTCTGCTTCCGACTGAGTCTCCATTTCGACGAAAGCGAAACCCTTGGACCGCCCCGTATCCCTGTCGGTGATCAGAGAGACCGACTTCACCGACCCTGCCTGCGAGAAAAGCGACTGGAGGTCGCCTTCTCCCGTCGAGTACGACAAGTTCCCGACGTACAGTTTGCTATTGCTCTGCATGCTCACCTGTCCTGATCGAGTGGAGCGGAATGTGGGGAGGCTCCCCCGACTCCTCGAGGAGCCGATCAGATGGAAAAATTCCGTCTGACGCCTTGAATGGTACCACAGGGAGCGGGGCCGGTTTCAGGACGGACGCGTAACGGATCGTCTGACGGCATGTATACCGGGAGGGGCGGGCAAAGCTAGTGACCTAGGCACGAGCAACGGCCGTTTCCCAAGGGCTTCGAGGCCTCACAAGTGATCCGCGCGCGTATGACTCCCCTTCGTCGGCCTCCTGACCGCTCTGATCCTTCGTCGGTGCAGGACTCCCACACTCCATGCTTGGCATCGGGTCTCGCCGCGCCTGACGACCTGGAGAAGGAGCCCGGCCAGGCACGATGACGATCCGGCCTGAGTCAACTTGTGGCAGCTCGACTCCCCCATAAGGAGCTGTCCGGCGGCGAGAGAAATCGCCGCCCGCTGTCTGCTATCGGCGCGACTCCAAGTATCGCTGCTTCCTTTTCTCTCTGTCGTTCCTGGCCTTGCCGATGAGTGCCGGCAGATCGATGGAGAGGATTTCGGGATCGTAAGAATAGAGGTGATCGGTGGTCTGGAGTCGATACGCGGTTCCGGCAGGGTCGCGGAGGATATACCTGGCGTCGATGAGGTATCGCCGGAGCGTGACGTGGTCAAGCCTGAAGTTGGAGCCGAGCCCGAGCACCCATCTCTGGAGTTCGTCATTCAGATCGCTTTCGCGATATTCCTTTCCGGGTTGCAGCCCGAGGATCGAACTGATGAGGAGGATATGGTAATCAACCGGCTTCCTGGGGAGATCTCGTGTGCCCAAGATCAGGGTGACAAGACGGTCTGAGAACATGGATGTTGTGATGTGAGACACGATTGCCTCCGACACGCCTAACGTCCTCGACCAGAGTTGCCCGGCCGGTCGTAAGTCAGTATCGCACCAAGCTCAGTTCCGGCTGGAGAGGCGGTCGAAGATCCCCGGCCCTTACAGGGTGCTTCGCCCTCTACGCCCTTCGCCCTCTACGCCCTTCGCCCTCTACACCCCTTCGGGTGTCCCAAGGGGACAGGGCGCCAAGGGCGGCGCACCGAAGCGGTGCAGGGCGCCAAGGGCGGCGCACACCCAGGGTGCACCCGAAGGGGCGAGGGCGCGAAGCGAGGCGGAGGGGGCGGCATCAGGTTCTCTACGCGCCGCCCTTCCGGACAAGGGCGAAGAGATGAGACCCTTTGGGTCCGATCGGATCTGGAACGACCTGCGAGGTCATGAGGTGGAAGTCGAGCCTGGTTAGCATCCGAAGGTAGGTATCGGCGTCGAAGTGACTCCAGAACATCGGCACGCCGAGGTAGGGGGCGTAATCAGCCTCGATGTCCTCCGCACCAAGGCAGAGAAGTGCATAGCCGGGAGGCTTGAGCAGGCGGTGGAAGTCCAGCAAGACGAGTTCATGCTTGACGCGGGGGATGTGAAGGATGGCATAGAACGAACACACACCATCGAATGTGTCTGGGGGGAAGGCCAGCTGCGCTATGTCCTGGCATGTGAAGTGGGCGGGAGGGACAAGCTGGTGGCCCATCCGAACCTGGGCGAGGGAGAAGTCGACCCCCACGACGCGAAACGTGTGGGTGAGGAAGCGAGTCACCGGGACGCCGGCGCCGCAACCGGCATCGAGTACGAGGGCGTCCTCCGGGAGAAGCTGGGAGAAGTCACCCGCGAGGGGAAGATCGGCGGAGCCGCGGGACCGGGCGGAAAGGTACCTTGCAGCGGCGCGGTTGTAGCCTTCCTTGACGATCTGAGAGGGGTCCTTAGAGTTGGAAGGAGGCATGGAACATCCGCACAGGGGCAAGACCAGCGGCGCCTAACGGCCTCAAGGTGAGCGTCCGGCGTGCCGAAGGCTTGGACTGTTTCGGGGCTGAACCCGAATTGGCCGAGTGCGCTCCCTTGAAGGGTCAGCCACGCGCTGGGCATTCGGTTGCCGAGAATGCCTCTGCGATTTGTGGTGGCAGCTGGTCGTCTTTCCCGGTCTCACCGATGATCGTCGCCAGATTCTTCCGCGCAAGTCGTCGAACTTCCTTCTTATCGGAGCCATTGGCTGGCAAGAAGATGCTCCACCCACGGTCTCGGCGGCTTGGCCCTGAGCGGAGCCGCCTCCCTGGCCCAAGGCGATTTTCGCGCGCGAAGTTCAACCTTGGGATGGCCGGCTAGACTACGTCGAGTGGCAGACGGCTCTAGATGGGCTTGAAGACCATGAGGACCACGATCAGGCCGACTCCGATCAATTCCGCCCAATGGGCCCGCCGGACAACCGGATCGGCCATTTGTTGCCGGAGTTCTGGGGTGATGTGGCCTGCATCTGTAGCGTCTCGAAGAGCAGATTCGAAGTGCTTCCCCCGGGGAAGGAAGACGATGGGGACAAGGGGAAGGAGGAGCACGAGGATCACGGTCGAAGCCAGCAGCCAGTTCCGGGAGTCCCCCAATATGGAACCGAAGAGGGGGGCGCGAGTAAGAAGGGCCGAGACCACGCCGAACACGATAGCCAGGATGTTGCCCGGGATCACCATCAGGCGTTCGACTCTGCCGGCGGCCTGCGTCAGGGTGACGATCGCGCCGACGTCTGAAGCGCGCGACGTGAGGGACCTGACGGCCTGGCGGGCAAACAACCCTCCCACGAAGATGATCGCGGCATAGATGTGAAGAAAGCGAAGGAGGAGATAAAGGCTCAAGAGCACCTCTCACGCAGGAGAGCGCAGAGTTGCTGGGTGGCTTCCGAGGGACCCGCCCGACGGGCCCAGGCGTCCCGCCAGCCTGGCCCGTACTGGACCGACCCTTCTCCGGCCGGCCCAACTGGCTGCCTCGAGTTGTCAGACGCCGCCCATGGATGGTCGGCCCCTCTCGGTCCAGAATTCTTCCGCGTCTTTCTCGAGTTGGGCAAGCCGAGTGTAGTAGTCGGGATACTCCTTGAGGTGGGCTAGGGCGATCTTGCCCGTCATGAGCTCATCATCGTTGGTCACGTTGGTCTCGGGGTCGTGTGCCCCATGCTCCAATTCGACGGCCAGGCCCGCGCGGAATTCTTCGAGGCTTACATTTCCCCATGGAATGCCAAGGGAATCACCTATCCGTCTTGCATCTTCATCGGTGAACGTGCGCTTGGGTGACATGACGAAGACTCCTTCTGATCGTCCGGAACGGCGTGCGCAGATTCCCGCCGGAGGTGGGCGGGAAATTCGAGAAAGGAACGGTACCCTGGGAGGCCATGACCGGTCCTGGAAGCGTCGGTTCGAGTGCTGATAGGCCAGGGAATAGCCGGGGAACGGAAGGGCACCAGGGAAGGGAGAACAGGATGCCGGTCGCGGCCATCAAAACGGTTCCAGATCCGCGACCAGACCGCCGAGCGGCTCAAACGGAACCCCCCTTCCGTCGAGGCCGGGGAGGCCGCCCCACTGTAGAATCGCCAGCCTCAGGTACTGAACGAAGAGTAGGTTGTGCCGCTCATACAAGGACGTGAAGTCGGCCGCAGGATTTGGCAGGCGCACACCGTAGGGGTCGCCTCCGCTGACGTTGTCCTTATGCAGGTCGTCGGGCGCCAGGCCGGCGAACCACCCCGGGTCTTCGGTTTCTCCCTCGTCACCTTCCATATTAAAGAGGAAGGAAAGGGCTCCTTCCGGCGGGTCGACGACGAACGGGTCGAGCCCGTCCGGCCAGCCGCGGTGCATGCCGACGAGATCGACCGCGCCGACCTCCTGCCACAAGGCCACGTGCGAGAGGGGGAGCGGGCCGGCCTGAGTCTCCAGTTCGGTGCAATCGGCGAGTATCCGGTTGGACGGAGCGGTGAGTGGTTCCGCTTTGAAGGAGTGGCGGGAGCCGTCCGGGAAAGTGCCGAAGACATAGTCCAGGTCTCCGAGGCGAGAGACGAGGCGCTCGCAATTCCGGCGCACACGGGCATGGTCTCGGCGGCTACCTCCCGCGCCTGCGCATAGTTCGGCTCGTTTCGGACGGTGGGGCCGAGGGCCTGGAGGTCGTTCCAGACCTGCTGATGCGCTCCGGTGCGATAGCGTTCAACGTAATCGATAGGTCATGCCTCCCCGGGAATCATGATTCTTGCGCGGTGTACCCTGCTGCAACAAGCCGGGGCCCTCGGCGCCGAGCTGAGTGGGCCGCCAAACCAAGTATCGCACAGGCTCGATCCTACGGCTGGCGGCTAGAACTTGGCCGCTGCAGAGAAAGTTTGTCGATATGGAGAGACCTCGGGAAGGCTCCGATATCTACGCAGTCAGACGGTGCAGGTCTTTCAAGGGCGGCCTGGCGGCGTAAAGATGAGGCGCCCGGCCGGCCACACCCAGGATCAGGATCAGCACACCTCCGGCTGACCTGGCGGCGACTCTCAGGCTATTCGAGGGCACCCGTGAGCGGCGGCTCTTCCTTCTTGGCGACGTAGATGAGAATGCCAGTTTCTGCGGACGCGTCGTCTTCGGTGTAGTCACCGAATACCTGAACATCGTGAAAGCCCGCGATGTCGAGCATCGCCAGCAGCTCGTTTCGGAAATACAGCCTCTCGAGAAGGTCGTGCTCCTCTTGCTGGAGGATCTCGCCGTCTCGCCAGAGGAACGCACGGATCTGGCGGGTTGCGACCTGGTCAAGGGGGTCAAAAGCCGCCAGGCGACTTCGGAGCTCGATCTCATCGCCGTTCTCGGCGCGTTTTCGCTTGCCGACCGGTGGCCACGGTTCAGGCAGCCCCTGTCTCTGTCCCTTGACCCAGTAGCGCCACTCGTCCGCGTCCTTGTAGGGGAGGTAGTTATCCAGGAGAAGGGCTCCGCCGGGCCGCAAGTGACGGAAGAAGCGGATCAGGGCCTCTTGATCCTGCGAACGCGAGCCGCCCAAAGCGAATCCGCCACAGACAACGATCGCCCTGTACCTGCGAGGGATATCAAGCTCGTGCATCGGCTGGCGGTAGAGGGTCGGCCGGAGGCCCTCCCTCTGAGCCTTTTGGGAGCAGAGGGCCAGCATATCCGGAGAGATATCGGCGCCGTCGACGTCCAATCCTGCGCGAAGGAAGGGGATGAGGAGCCGGCCCGTGCCGCACGCGACGTCGAGAGCCGGTTCGCCAAAGCGCTCAACGAGTGCCTTGAAGTACTCGATCTCCGGACCGTCCGTGTTGAACTCAGCCCACCAGCGGGCTACAAGGCCGTAGTGCCAGACCTGTGGATTGCCGGTCATGTCCCTCCACTCTCAGAATAGGAAGGTAAGCCCCCTTGGCCTCGAGCCGTGGCGCGCGGCCAGCCAAGTCTAGTATCGCGCAAATGCCTGCCGCCGAGTGCGTGGGTCGGCCCCTGCGAATTGTTTGGGGCGGCGCGAGAGTCGCTGGCCAAGTTTGGAGGGGCGGGCTCTAGGTCGAGTTGTCGGCCGGCCTGAGATGATCCTCCGTCGCTTGCAGGGTCATTCCCTGTACCGCTGGGCCAGCGTCCCGGTCCTCGTCTGATCGAAGCCTGCGAGGCGATGGATCGTACCGCAAGGAGGCCAGCACCGGGCGTGCCGGATCGGTCGAAGATCCCGGGAGCGATGCGGAGGGAGCTCCATCGAGCTGTCAGGCGCGCAGCACGCGGACAGCTGAATACCAAGGCAGCAGTGAGTCCTGGATGTTGCCTTAGTACAGCAACCGGTAGACCGCATGATCGCCGACCGTCGTCACTCGCTCAAGGCCTGTTGAGAGATCCAGTTGAGCTTCAAGCGAGGGACCTCCCGAGGTATCGGTCAGGTTCAAGAGGACGAAACTCACTCCCCAACTTCTGAGCCTTGCCAGGCAGTCCGCCTCGGGGCAGTCTTCTAGTTCGGGGTATTGCTGGCGATACCAGTAGGGGAGGAAAGTGCCATAAGCGAAGGAGATCGGCTTGCCATGGTAACGGGTGAAGAGCAACTGGGGAGCGGAGAGAGCACTTGTCAGGGGAAGTTCCATGAGGCTGCCCTGTTCGGGCCGAGCAGCGAGCCAAAGATCGACTGGGCGGGGGCCAATCGCCTGGAGGGGTACGGGTCTTGGCCAGAGTTCGAATAGGGCGAGCGCCACGAAAGCGAGTGCAGCTAGTCCGGACCTGAGGTGGGAGTTCTTGGGTTTGACTTCCTCATCGATCCATAGAGCGAAGCCTATGCCTGCGAGGAGGGAGAGGCCTAGGCTGGTAAAGGCGGCAAAACGATTCCAGGCCCGCAGGCCTGCGAGTATGGGGACCATCCACCTGAGGAGGAGAGCCGGGAGCGGTACGGTGAGGCCGTCGGCAGCAAGGGGCGCGTACGACTCATGGGCAGGTAGCCAGGCGCCGGCACTTTCCATGATGCGATTAAACGCATCCACGATTCCCGGCGGCGCAGGCAGTACAAGTGGATGCCGCGCGATGTGCAGAGTGGTCCCAAGGCTCAGAACGAAAGCCGCGGCAGTCACGGCGACCAGGGCCCTCTTCTCCGGGGCCTGACTCCTAAAGGCTCCGTAGACCGCGAACAGCAGGGCCACATAGCCCCCAGCCAATACGAACTCGAATGCGATCTGCGGGTAGCCTGGCGGAACGCCGAGCGCGTTCTTCATCACCCAGGATCCCCACAGGGGATGAAGCCCAGGAGGAACGAGGTAGTCCGTCGGGCTGGCGGACCAGTAATCCGTGTCCTGAAGCGGGATCGTGAGGTCGCTGGAAGATCGCAAGCCCATGTAGGGCAACGCCAGGGGAACGGTGACGGCAACAACGAGCAGAAGTAGGATCGCGCCGTGGCCTATCGTCTTTCGGTTGACGGCGTATGGCCGAGATTTGGCGAGCCGGACAACAAGATAGACGGGGCCGAGAATCAGAAGGCCGAAGGCGTAGTAGATAGACGCCCATGCGGCCAGGAAGTACCCTAGGCCGGCTACGGCAATCCAGACAGGCCTTCGGGAGGAGACCCACCCCTCCACACCAAGCAGGAAGACCGGGAGGCCTTCGATGGCCATCAACGGGAGAATTCCGCCGTACCGCACAACGTGGTACGGGTTGAGGACGAATAGCATGCCGGCAAACACTCCGGCCCAGGCATTGCCGGTCCACCTGAACACGAGTAGATACACGGCCCATCCGGCAATGACGAAGGAGGCCAAGGCAAACAGATTGTAGGTCGCCGCCTCGCCGAGGATGAGAGTCAAAGGGAGACCGATCAGTGTGTGGAGAGGCGTGATTTCAGCATAAGCCAAAGCAAATCCGCCCGGGAAAAGGATCGTGGGAACAAGAAGGGGGCTCTGGTGAAGATCGACCATGGCGTGTTTGAACCACCACATCTTCCAGAGATATTCATAGTTGTCGGCAATGTACCAGCCTGGCACGCTGTCGCGTAGGTGGATGATCAATGGCCAGGTGACCACGATGGCCAAGAGCAGGAAGGATGCCAGAGCGCCGATATGGGTTACAAGCTGACTTCGGCGGTGGTGAGCGTCACTCATTGGGGATCTGGAGAAAGGCTCATTCGGTCGCTACGTCCCTGGGCGACATGTGCGGCGGCCCTTCCTCTGGCCAGCGCCGCGTCACGGCCTCGGGATGAGGCAGCCGGCGGGACGAGGGCGAGTATGGCGCGAGAGGAGCCCCCTCCGCTTCGCTTCGCGCCCTCACCCCTTCGGGCACCCCTTCGGGTGCACCCTGAAAGGGCCGGGGATCTTCGACCGGCCCGGGTGGCTGGATCAGTACGCTCGAGTTGGGTGGCAAGGTTGAAAGTCAATGGGTCCCTTCGTTGTTGGGTCCGAGAAGGTCCCACAGATTCCCATACAGATCTTCGAACACGGCTACCGTCCCGTAGGGAGCCTTCTTTGGTTCCCTGACGAAGTGGATTCCGGCCGAGAGCATCTCACGGTAGTCGCGCCAGAAATCGTCGGTGCTGAGAAAGAGGAACACTCGTCCGCCGGTCTGGTTCCCGATGGACTCCGCTTGCCTGGAAGTCGAAGCGCGGGCCAGCAAAAGGGAGCTTCCGCCTGAGCCGGGGGGAGCTACGAGGACCCAGCGCTTGTCCTGCTCGGGCTGGTACGTGTCCTCGACGAGCACGAAGTGGAGTTGGTTGCAGTAGAAGTCGATGGCTTCATCGTAGTCTCGGACGACAAGCGCCACGTGGATGATTGTCTGTTGCATGTTCGATCCAGAACCTCAGGACTCGTTCCATCTCGTAATGCGCTTCGGAAGCTCTTCGTCACCCAAGTCGTGACAGAGGTCCTTGAGCTCGGGCAGAGCGCCACGCCAAGCGAGATCGGAGAGGGATTCCTTCATCGGTACGTCGTTTCGCAGGGTTGCCAGGCGTCGATAGAGGTAAGCCTCTTCGCGGTGGGTGGCCAGGGTTTCGAGAAGGCGGGAAGCGCGGCCGTGGGGAAGGCCCACTTCCCGAGGGTCCTGCGGAATGGACTCGAGATGATCGAATTGCCGGAGGACGGCTGCAGCCGACTTGGCTCCCCATCCGGGAATACCTGGATAGCCATCGGCGGCGTCGCCCACCAACGCCAGCCAATCGGGAATGGACTTGGGGCGGACCCCGAACTTCCGTACCACACCCTCCTCGTCCAGGAAGATGTCGCGGCGGCGATCCCAACAAATGACCTTCCCGTCCGAAACCAACTGCGCAAGGTCCTTGTCCGGCGAGCAGATCACAACTTGCTCGACGGCCGGCTCGTTCTGGAACCGAAAGGCGCCGGTGGCCAGTGCATCATCGGCTTCGAACTCGACCATTGACCAGACGACGATGCCGAGCGCGGACACGGCCGCCTCAGCCAGTGCGAACTGCGCCAGCAGTTCGGTCTCGATGCCCTCGCCGGTCTTGTATCCGGGGAAGAGTTCGTTGCGGAAGGATTCGATGACGTGGTCGAAGGCGCAGGCGACGTGCGTTGTGCCTGGCGACGACACGAGCAAGAGGAGACTCCTCACGAGGCCAAGTGTGGCACCGACTTCTCGACCTGCGGGGTCCTGCCTGGGGGGAGCGCCGAAGTAGTTGCGGAATAACTCGTAGGTTCCGTCTACCAGATGGAGCTTCATTGTTTGCGCACGGATGGGAACATGGCTCCGCCGCCCAACGGGACTTTCTCGACCGTCCCACGCCGACCTAATGCCATCGAGATGAGCTGGCCGGCCGGCCGACCTTTAGGATCGCGCAAAGGGAGCCGACCTGGCCGGCGGCGTGGGATCCGTCGAGTTGTTAAGCGGTGCCATAGATGAGGAAAGCTTCACGGTTCGGAGGCGCCTTCGAAGAACTCCTTCAAAGGAGGCGCCATATTCTCGGGTACGTCCCTGCCCCAAGCAGCGCCGGTTAGCATTCTTCCTGTGGGCAGGCCGTAGCTGTCCAACTCAAAGAACGTGGGGACGCCGATGACGACAAACCCCGTGGACGACAATCGGCCCTTCCACTCGTCGATGTCCAGCCGGATGAGATAGGTTCCTCGAAAGGCCTCGACCATGCGATCATCGGTGAGGCTGTTCGCAAGGGCGATGCAGGGAGGACACCAGTCCGCCGAGAACTCTACGAAAGGTCTGCGTTCTAGCTCAGCGGCGCGCTGGGTATGAACGGCAAGCAGGGCGCCGAGGTCGCCGTGCGAGGGATGCAAGAACACCAGGGTGAAACTGTCGGGGACGGGGGATTCGTCCGAGGCAACTTCGAGGACTGACTCCTGCGAACGGGCGGCGGGGTTGAGAAGAGTGCACGCGAGAGTGGTCAAAACGGCTGCAAGGAGAATCAACAGGCGGATAGACGTCTTCATGGTTCGTCACCACCTGGCGGGGTACAGCCCCGAACAGTCTCGAGATTCGCGCCCTCACCCCTTCGGGCACCCCTTCGGGTGCACCCTGGGTGTGCGCCGAAGGGCGTGGCGCCCTGCCCCCTGGGGGCGCCCGAAGGGGCGCAGAGGGCGAAGCAGCCCTGCGGGGCGAACCGCCCGACCATCCAAGACAGTATCGCGCTGAATTCTCCGCCCCGCCGACCGGGTCGGTCGAAGATCCCCGGCCCTTTCAGGGTGCTTCGCCCTCTACGCCCTTCGCCCTCTGCGCCCTTCGGCGCACCGACCGCGGTGCAGGGCGCCACGCCCTTCGCCGTCTACACCCTTCGGGTGTCCCCTGGGGACAGGGCGCCACGCCCTTCGGCGCACACCCAGGGTGCACCCGAAGGGGTGAGGGCGCGAAGCGAAGCGGAGGGGGTTCCATCGCCTTGTCGTGCCGCGCCCCGCCGCTACCGAATCTCAGGATGTCTTGCATCGGCTCTCAGGGTGGCAATGCGGGCGTTCAGGAACGGCGAAAAATGGTCAAGATAGCGCGCCTGCACTCCCTTGTGTTTCCAGTCATCTCCCATGATGATGCCTCGGCACATCGGCATACCACATTGACAGGAGGGATCCATCACCCAATCGCTTTGCGCGCTGAAGAGCGCGTAATCCACGGTCAGCTCTTCATCGGGGGCAATGTCCCGTCGTGCTACCACGGTAACTTCGTCTGCCATCCACAGGTTTGAGTCGCAGGCGTGGTTGAGCGACCCTGTGCGTCGCTCGGAGATCTCTGGGTGCTCCACGAGGTGGACGTCTTCGTCGATTTGGACCGCGTTGAAACGAAGGGTCGCCTGCTGGAATGTGCGAAATTCGGCGTCGGTCGTGCAACGCCCGCCGAAGGTTTCGACGACTTCGCCGCGGTGGATGGCGTGGCGGGCAAAGGTACCGATGCCATGGATGGGCGGGGGGCGGAGGTCTTGGCGAGAGTCCATCCAGGTTTCAGAGCGATAGTGGCGTGATGTCATCGGGCGTCCATTTGGGGTGGGGGCGCTGCCCATCGGCCTCGACCCGGGCTCCGGCCAGCCACGCCGCGCGTCGCGCGGTGGAGCGCACCCGGTTGGACCCGTCGAGTTGTTGGGCGGCCAGCTAGACGAGTGGATGGTCCACCTACCCCCCCGGGCTCTTGCTGCTGGACGAGTTGTCCATTCTGGAGCGCGAAGACCCGGGCTTTCTCAAGGGTAGGAGGAGACGCAAGAGGGTCTCCAGGATCTCGCGAGAGCAACGTCACCTCGATCATGCCGGCGCGGATTGCGAGCGACTTCACCGCGACGCGATCCCCGAGAAGCGCGGAGGCTACAGCTCGAGGGGCGCCTCCCTCATTGCGTACAGCGGCAAGGTAAGAGAAGGTGCCGCTTCCCCCGGGATCGGCGATCAAGACCAGAGCGGCATCATCGACGCCATCCTCATTGAGGTCCCCGGCGGCGATCGCATCCCCGATGGAGACTGTCAACCATGCGGCGGATCCCGGGGAAAGTTGGCCCTCGAAGTGCCCGTCAGCAAGTCGGATTGTGCCGGTCGGTGAGAGGTCGATAGGGTATTCTGCAGACGATAGGTAGGGCAGGATCGAGGATGAGGCCGGCGGGGGATTGGAGAGGGAAGCAACGATGCCCGGCAGCCGGCAAGAGTGATTGCGGAAATGGCGAGAGTAGGCAGGAGCAGGTTCCTTCCGACGGGTCCTTTTCAGGCGCGCCCTTCTGCGGCGCGAACCGGCGCCCGACGGCCTCGAGCGCAGCCGCTCGCGTAGATACGTATCGCATAGTCCGCAGCATCCGGGTGGCCGGCACCGCTCCATCGAGTTGTTCGGCGGGCCAGCGCATCTCTGGGCAAGGTGCCTCTAGCGCTGTGCCGCCTCGCGGGAAATGAAATCGCCCGTCATCTTCCAGTCGGAGCGCGTTGAGCGACCGATCTGCCTTCTGGCGGTGGATCGCGGCGCCTTCTTCACTCGGTGGCGCCGTGGAGGAAAGGGACAGTCTCGGTACGGATTGAACTTCTCTCCGAATGACATGAGGAGCTCGTCGTCCGAACGGGGGTGGTGCATCGTTCGTCGCAGGTAGGTGACGTCGCCCAATTCAAGGCGCCCCCGGACGGTAAGGCCGGCCATAGCTTTGGTGCGGACAATTTCTTCGAAGCCGACGTCGAGCTTGGCCAACCTCTCGGGGCGGTGGCTGCGAAGTCGGGGACATCCCGTCCGCCTTCTTCTAGTTCTCCTTCCCTTTTGCTCTTGCTCTTCTCAGGTTCTCCTTCACCCGAAGCTTCACAATCTGGCTTATCAAGTCGTAGGGAATTGGCTTATCTAATGGAAATCTCACCGAGCTCTTTTCTGCTCTATAGAGAGACAGCTCCTTATTGAATTTCTCGGATCCTGTCGGCGCAGGATAGAGCGCGATATGCTTCTTGTAGGCAGCAAAATAGACCAAATAGCCTTTCAGGATGAAGGTCGGCATTTTGTAGCTAATCGTTTCTTCCGCGTCCGGTGCCGCTTTTCTAATCGTCGCTCTTATCCTTTTCAGTTTGCCCTGAACATCCTTGGGAAAGCCCGCGATGTATTCATCCATATTCTTGGGTCCTGTCTGAGTGGGTCTCATTTTCGCTCCTTCGCAGACTCCTGGATCCCATTGTGATCCGGCTAACGGCCTCGAGATGAGGTGCCTGGCCCGCCTGAGCCAGTACCGCGCTGAACTCAACCTGGCGGGGCGGAGCCATCGAGAGGTTAGGTCGCCGACATCCGGGCCTTCACGAGCGCGGGATGGCGACCCAGCGCGGAACTGAATTCTTATAGCGAAGGTACTCGGTGCCGAACCGCTCCATGAGCTGGCGTTCCTCTGAAGGAACCAGCACGAAGGCGAGGAAGGCGGCGAAGGCGAGGCCGGCCAGAGGGACGGCGAGGCTTCCGTAGAACAGAGCCCAGCCGAGCAAGATGGTGAAGTCGGGGATGTACATAGGGTTTCGTGATAACTTGTAGGGCCCGCGGACGAGAAGGAAACGAAGGCTTGAGCTCATTGGAACCTTATCGGAGTAACGCCTGAAGTGGAGCGATAGGCACCAAAGGAGGATGGAGAAGCCTGCGGCGGCCAAGGCGAGGCCGAGCATGTTCCAAGAACTGGGGGCTCCTCGGACCCAGCCAGCGTGCGGGCCGATGAGGGAGATACGCGTCAATCTTTCGTTCCCGGCAATCGAGGCGCTCCATCTAGCCTTCAGGCAATCGCCTAAAGGCCTTGAGGTGAGCCGCCCGGCCCGCCAACGCCAGGATTGCGCTGACCTCAACTTCCGGCTGGCCGAGTCGGTCGAAGATTCCCGGAGAGAAGCAGAGAGGGATCCCTCCAGTTGTTGGGCAGCGTGAACGGGCGCGCCTCGCTCGACTCACTCCAGGTCACGGGCGCAGCGGAATCCGATCGTGCTATTTGCAATGTTGGGGCTGGCGGACTCCCGGTGAGAGGTCCGGAGGAAGAATGACGCGAAGGAGAACCAGGAACCGCCCCGTAGTATTCGTTGCTGGCCGTCGAGAGGCCCTTGAGGGCCGGTCGGGCTGGCCTCGGGATACGGGGCGTACCAATCCGCGACCCATTCCACTATACCGCCGCTCATGTCGAAGGCGCCCACCCATGAGACTCCAGCGGGCACGGACGCCACGTCGGAAGGGGCGAGACGGCCGGAGATCACGTTCTCAAGATCGAATTCATCTCCCCACGGAAAGATCAGGCCATCTGGGCCGCGCGCGGCGAATTCCCACTCGGCTTCGGTTGGGAGACGGCCGTTGTGAGCGAGGCAAAATTCGGATGCCTCGTGCCATGTGACGCTTTCTCTTGGCCAAGAACGCCCTCTGTACATGGCTCCCATGTCTGTGCTCGAACTCGAGCCGTAGAGTCGGTTGGTGACCTCGGTTTCGCCGATCCAGAAGGGGTGTTCGAAGCATACCTGGTGAGCCGGACTCTCAACCTGTCCAAAGTCAACTTGACATCTGCCGCTGCCGAAGAAGCGCTCGCAGGAGTCGATGGCCATTTCAAGCTGAGGGTCAGTCGAGCCCATCGTGAAACACCCTGCCGGCACAAGGGCCATTTCGAGACCGTCGAGACGACGAGTCATCGGCTGCCAGTCGGCGTTACGGGTCACCCCTGCTCGGGCTAGATCCACGACCTGTCTGGGCGGTGGTTGAGTGCGGTTAGTAGTTCGCACAAGGAAGCTGCCAGCGGCAAGCCCTGCGATGAGAGGGATGACGGCCAGGCCGATGATGATCAGGCGGCTGGAACGCAAGGGGCTACTCATCCTGCTCGTCACCCTCACCGCCGACAAGATGCCCAACGGCATGGAGCTGCCTGTAGAGGACGGAATGAAGCGGTGGGGCATTATCGAGTTGTTCCGCGGCGAAGATGTCTGGCCTGCTGGCCGCACGATCTGAGCGCCTACTGGGGTGGAGGGAATGGGCCAAGGATGAAGTCCGCCCCGTACTGCTGAAACATCTCATCGATGGTAGGCCCGAATCCGTAGTCGATCCTGACGATCCCGTCTCGTGTGACCTGCAACGTGACGGTGCCACCCGACTCTTGGAGAATCAAGATGACGGCGAATTCGCCGGCAGGGTAGGACTCATCGGAATAGGTGTCCGGCCCGGTCCGGTAGACACCGTAGAGTTCAGCGGGTCCTGGGCCTCCCCACGCGTCGACTTCAGGCAATCTCATGTGGCCGCCCTCGGAGCCTAGAACGGGAAGTGCTTCCACTTCAGTTCCGTTGGCCTCGCCCGGCAGGCACTTGGGCGGGCCGCCGAGGCCTTCGCGAGTCGTGCAGGGAAGCGGACTAAGGTGGATCAGACTGCGGAGAGCTCGAGGGTCCGCGGATAGGGCCGCGTCAATCACCGCGTCGACGTAGGGAAATCCTGTCCGGGTTTCGGGCGGAGTTGGAGAGTCCGCGCTTGTGCAAGCCGTAAGGAGGGCGGCGACTGTAACGGCCCAGAGCGGCAGAAGCGGGGAAGAGAATCTCTTCCCCTTCCCCCTCACTGGCGCGACGCGCACGCGCCCTCGCCGCCCAACCGCGGCGAGATGAACCGCGCGGCCAGCCAAAGCCAGTATCGCACTGAGCTCAACCCCGGCTGGCGGGGTCGGTCGAAGATCCCCGGCCCTTTCAGGGTGCTTCGCCCTCTACGCCCCTTCGGGCGCCCCCAGGGGGCAGGGCGCCAAGGGCGGCGCACCGAAGCGGTGAAGGGCGCCACGCCCTTCGGCGCACACCCAGGGTGCACCCGAAGGGGTGCCCGAAGGGGTGAGGGCGCGAAGCGAAACGGAGGGGGCTCCGGCGAGTTGTTAAGCGGCAGCGTCCTGATCAGTTGTAGATCCAAAGATAGAGGTCTCGACCTTCGAACGAGGCCGTCTGGGCAAGGGGCACGAGGCGGGCGAGGAACTGGTCGGCGTTCTCCTGAGACCAGCCTTCCTCTTGCACCTCGTCGGTAGAGGCCCAAGTGGCAGCAACCGAGGTTTGGTCTGGTGGGGCAATCTTGCCCAGTAACGTGATCAGTTCGTCGGGAAGCTTGATGAGCCAGGGGCCCTTCGGAGAAGCCTGGGCAAGCGGTCGATAGTCCCGCAACACGTCGCCAAAAGCCCTATGAACGAGTAGCGAATGGAGTGCGGCGAGCTTGAGAGGATCGAGCCCGTCGATGTTTACGCCCTTGAAGGTGCCGAGGGGGTAGTCGGAGGCCACAATAGCGGGGATGTCATCTGAAGATGCGATTATGAGATCCGCTGCTGAACTCATCGCACCATCTCCCTGCGACGCTTGCTGGCTGCCGCCTAGCGGCTTGGAGATGAGCCGTTCGGCCAGCCCAAGCCAGTATCGCGCCGAACGGAACACCCGGCCAGCCGGGTCGGTCGAAGATCCCCGCAGCGAAGCGAAGGGGCTTGGTCGAGTTGTTGGCGCCCGCCTCGTTGATTACACTTCGAATCGCCACCTGGTTGCGCTGCCAGTGAAATCGGATTCCATCCAAGCAAGCGCTTTTGTAGGCGTAAGTCGGTAGGTGGCGTCTTCCTGAAGGCGGTAGCCATACTTGCGGAAGTAGAGTGCATCGAGCTCCTCGAACCGGGGATCCTTTGCCAGGCGCTCCGGGCGGCCCTCTATGATTGCGGCTTCGTCTCCGCTTTCTAAATGGACGACGGTCGATCCTCTGGTCGCGATGTTCCGGCCCTTCCGGGAAAGGGGATCCGTGCTAAAGAAGAAGGCGTCTTCGTGCCACAGCCCCCAGACAGGGACCGCGTGAGGTACGCCGTCCGCAGAGGCGGTGACAACCCAATAGTTGCGTGCTTGTTCGAACCTAGAGGTGAGGAAGTCCCACGGAAGAAGGCCGCGGCCGTCGCTAGGCCCTTTGATGCCGTAGGTAGAGGGCATGCGCGGCCTTGTCGACGCCGGTTCTGAAGGGGCTGTGCGATTGTCGCCCATGAGGTTTGGAGATCACCGAGAGTCTACACGAACAGGGATCTCCGGGGCGCCTAACGGCTTCGAGATTCGCGTGGCGCCCGAGCTGGCGAGGGGTGGACCCGTTCGCAGTGAACTCAACACCCGGCTAGGCCGGCTCGATCGAAGATCCCCGCCCCTCTCAGGTGCTTCGCCCTCTACGCCCTTCGCCCTCTACGCCCCTTCGGGCGCCCCCAGGGGGCAGAGCGCCAAGGGCGGCGCACACCCAAGATGCACCCGAAGGGGTGCCCGAAGGGGTGAGGGCGCGAAGGGAAGCCGAGGGCGCTCCATGAGTTAGGCGGCCGCAGATGCTTCTCCAGGGGGACGGCGAGGCGCGCGTTGGCAGACGTAGGGCGTGGCCATTGCTCTCAGGCGGCAAGGACTACTGCTGGCCGGCTCGTCCGATCACTCTCCACCCTGTCGGTAGCAGGACTGTGGCGAGGGCGATCTTTAGGCCATCTCCAGCAATAAACGGGAGAACACCAGCGCCGAGGACGGCCTCCCAACCAATGAACCGCGAGAGCCATGTGATGCCCACGATGTAGATGACTATGTTTCCGAAGACCATGCTGACGGCGGTGGTCCAGGGCTTGCGGTCCCAACCTCTCTCGCTGAGCCATCCCACAACGAATGCCGCAACGACGAAGCCTATCAGGTAACCGGCTGTGGGGCCGAGAAGCCTGGTCATTCCCGCGGCTCCTCCGGCGAAGACCGGCAAATCTAGGACGCCCAACGTGATGTAAGTGATGACGGTGGCGGGGCCCCTTTTGCTCCCGTAGAGTGCTGCAAGGAGAAGTACCGCGAAAGTCTGGCCCGTGACCGGAACCGGGGAGAATGGAAGGACGATCTGGAGCTGAGCGGCCAGGGCGATCAGGAGGCTGCCTCCCAGGACAAGGACAAACTCGCGGGCCACCCCGGGCTTGGGCCAGACGGCGTCGATCATGACTCCCTTATGTGCAACTGCGCTTTGCATTACGGACCCCTTTCTGGGCCATGCCGCCTAAGGGCGGCGTGATGTCATGGGCTGGGGGAACGGGAAGTGACAGACCAGGGCCCCGAGAATTGCAGGCGGATCGGCAGCAGCTGTCAGTATAGGGCGAGAAATGGGCTTCTTCAAGGGACAGGGAATGAGTTGCGTTGGGTTATGGAGTGAACAAGTGGCAGTGGCCCAGGGGAGGTTCACGATGGCTCCCGCGTGTCTTTGGGCGGCGGCCTAACGGCCTCGAGCTGGATCCGCCGGCCCGCCAAGGCTTGTTTCGCGCCGAACCCAACCTCCGGCTGCCCAAGTTGGCTCTAGCGAATTGTTGTGCGCGGCTTGGCTCGCCGGGCTCTTCCTTGGCGAAGGTGGGTGACCTACTCGGCAGGCAGGAAGGTGAACGAGTTGACAACCATGGCAAAGAGAGCTCAACCCGGATGCGTTCCTCCCCTCCATCCGCGTAAAGAGGCGTAAATGTCAGGGACTACAAGCGTTCGCCGCGCACGAGGAATACCAACCGCTGGATGTCGACTCCCGGGTAGTTGACCAGTACGGTTGCTTCCTCGCCGGCGATCATGAGTGAGGTCCGCTGGATGGGAAATCCAGGGAGCGCTGCGATGCTCTCATCGGCCACTTGACCAGCGGTTCGGCCAGCCGCGTTCTCCACATTGAAGAGGGGATGTGTACTGTGGCATGCCATCAGAGGCGTCCCTGGGACAAGGCACACCTCGCCTGCGATCGGATAGACAACGCTGTACCCATCGGGATAGAGGAGGCAGTAGCCATCATCGTGGTTGGTGAGGAGGAGCGTGCCTGGTGTAGGGCTGGGGCACTCCGTCGTGGGGCTGTCCACAGAGTTGGTCGAGGTGGCGGAGCGGACGTCGGGGCCGGAGTGGATGACGGGATGAGCGCTTGGGGAGGAGGTGGTGACGGCTGACAGGCGCTCGTGGCCACAAGTGCAAGAAGGGGCGTCAAGAGATAGGGAAGCCTCACATCCCGCCTCCTAATAAGGCCGCACGCCTGGTGCAGCGGCACGCCGTCCAACGGCCTCCAGATTCGCGGAGCACCCGAACTTGCAAGGGGGAGCCCTCCGGCCTGCCAAGGCTAGTATCGCGCCAGAGTCTACATCCGGCTGCCGGGTCGGTCGAAGATCCCCGCCCTTGGCGCCCTGCCCCCTGGGGGCGCCCGAAGGGGCGTAGAGGGCGGAGCGAAGTGGAGGAAGCTCCATCGAGTTGTGGAGCGGGCCCGATCTTGAGTTGCCCCTACTTTTCCTTCAGGTTGGCCAGCCGCTGCACCATAGCATTGTGGAGGAACTCAAACCATTCGGCCGCAGCGGGCACACCATATTGCGTGCGGAACCCAACCCAAATCGGCTTGGCTTTTGGCCAGGCAAGGAGAATGGGGCCTGAGAGCAGGTCATCGATCAAGTCGATCGGTGCGAGCTTGCGCTTCAGGAGGAGGCCCATGGCTTCGAAGAAGACCGTCACGACGGTCAGTGAGATGTAATCGTCCTCTGTGCGCTTCTCGAGGTAGGCCTCGTAGGTCTGATAGTCCCAATTTGTGAGGCGGTTGAAGTGGCGCACGAAAGAGTCGTCCCCGAAGTGCGAGTAGAGGCGCATGACCGTGTCGATTTGGCGAAGACGATACTGATTGCGAAGTTGGAGGAGGGCGATGATGACTCCAACGGCAACCGCGAGAGGCGTGACGATGGCCAGAAGCTCCTTGAGATCATTCAGGAACACGGGACACCTCCAAGACTGTGAGGGGGGGCGAAAGGACCTCGTCTCTCAGGTGGCGGATACGCCTAACGGCCTCGAGATGAGCCTCCTGGCCAGAAAAGGCTTGTATCGCGCCAAGCGCGACACCAGGCTCGCGGGGGCGGCCCCATCGAGTGGTTAGGCGCGCGGAGTCCTTGGGACGCGCCGCTAGGGAGACCAGGATTGAAGCTCAAGCAAGTTGCCTTCCGGGTCGGCGACGTAGCACCAAGTGACCTTGCGACCATCCGAGGTCTGGAGCGTGACGATCTCACCGACAGGGGAGCCGCCTGCTTGAAGGACGGCATCGCGAGCGGAAGGAACGTCATCGACAGAGAAGGCAATGTGCCCGTAACCCGGCCGATTGACGGCGATGGGGGGACGGGTCTCGAGAACATCGTAGTGGAAGATCTCGAGAGTTGGCGACGCTTCCGGGGAACCGGGCAGGCGCAGGTGCAGGCCCGTCAGGTGAGCGCCAACCAGGCCGGTCGCGGCGTCGAGGCTCCCTCCCTTGAAATCCCTTTCGGGCGGGACGGGGATGCAGCCGAAGACTTCCTGATAGAACTTCGCGAGGGCCCGCCAGTCTTGGGCTATCACGTTCGTATGGACAAACCTGGCTGAGATCCTCAAGGGATCCTCCGTTGCGGGCCCACCTTCCGGGACGCAAAGACTCGGCGTCTAACGGCCTCGAGATTCACGTAGCGCCCCGAGCCTGCGAAGGGGAACCGCCCGCCCAGGGCAAGTATCGCGTGAAATGGCTAACCCGGGTTGGCCGCGTCGGCCGAGGATCCCCGCCCTTGGCGCCCTGTAGAGGGCGGAGCGAAGTGCAGGGGGCTTTATCGAGTTGTTACGCCGCCCTGGAAGACTCCACGGGTCGCTGCATGATCCAGTCCGTCTGGAGATCGTCGCCCAATAGGAAAGGGTGAGAGCCGACTTGCTTGAAGCCCCACTTCCCTATAGAAGGCGATGGCCCTCCCGTTCTTCTCCCAGACGCCGAGCCAGAGGGTGTCGCAGCCTCTGCCCTTGGATTCGGTCAGACAAGCTTCCATGAGGCACGAGCCTACTCCTCGGCCGATCCATTGGGTTCCGGCGTAGCTGCGGACGATCTCAATGGGTCGCGCACTAATGACCTGCGGGGGTGGGACGCCTTCGAGGAGGTGGGCGTAGCCTATGGGAGATCAACTAGTTCTGCGATGAGGAAGAGGGACGATGGTTCGGACAGTTCGGCCGCCTGGATCTCGGGGCTGAACGCACTCTTAAGGCAGAGCTCCATGTTGTGGGGAGTGTTGTCAGGACCGAACGCATCGGAAAAGGTCTCAACACCAAGCTTGAAGGGGAGCTGGTTGTCGCCCGGGTTCCCGGGCGAATGCTGATGCGTGTGGGGAGCGGGCGAGTCTTTGCATGGTGAAGCGAATGCAGCCGTCCCCTCTCAGGGACAGCCTAACGGCCCCAAGATGAACCGCACCGCCGGCTGAGGCTAGTGTCCCGCAGAACTCAACTCCGGCTGGCCGGTCGGTCGAAGATCCCCGGCCCTTTCAGGGTGCTTCGCCCTCTACGCCCTTCGCCCTCTACAGGGCGCCAAGGGCGGCGCACCGAGGCGGTGCAGGGCGCCACGCCCTTCGGCGCACCCGAAGGGGTGAGGGCGTGAAGAGAAGTGGAGGGGGCGCCATCGAGTTGTTACACGGCATCGTCAATGGGGGGGATCCGAAGCATCTTGCGCGGCAACATAATCAACAAGCATGGTGTCGATCTCCGAGTCGTCGCAGGCCGTTCGTTCTTGATACATCTGCCGCAGCGCCCGTAGCCGCTTCCTGTCGGCCTCCCAGGCCGCGGCATGGCCATCAGCCTGCGCCGCTTTGACCGTCAGCCATTCGTAGGCCCTTCTTGCGCGGGGGGTAGGGAATAAGCGGGTGCTGTTGCGAAGATACTCTGCCAACTCCCGAAGCGTTTCCGGTGACTCATCCATGCTTCTCTCTCCTCAGCCTCGGTCCAGCTTGGTCCGCAGCTGCCGGCTAAACGACCTCAAGATTAGCGTAGCACCATGACCTTTTGAGGGGGAGACCCGGCCGGGCAAGCTCGCTTCGCGACGAACTCGACACCCGGCTGGCCGCGTCGATCGAAGATCCCCGGCCCTTTCAGGGTGCTTCGCCCTCTACGCCCTTCGCCCTCTACGCCCCTTCGGGCGCCCCCAGGGGGCAGGGCGCCAAGGGCGGCACACCTGCAGGGGTGCAGGGCGCCACGCCCTTCGCCCTCTACAGGGCGCCAAGGGCGGCGCACCCGAAGGGGTGAGGCCGAGAACCGAAGCGGAGGGGGCTCCCCCTGGGTTGTTAGGGCGCTCCAGCGTCTAGGGTCGGGGCCCTCGGAGCTTAGCGTTCCTGAGGGAGATCGCGGTGGAGGGCTTGGAGTTGAGGTTCGACTTCGGCGGGCTCTAAGTTGAGCCATTCCAAGGCCGTCCTTGAGAAGACGAAGGTCGCGATGACAATGCCAAGATTTGTGACGATGCTCGCGACGAGGTTGGACGTTGGCATTTCCCTTCCCGAAAGGATAGCGACTCTGCGCCCTTCGAGGCGAGCTTGACTGGGCCTGAGAAAGTTGAGTATGCCTTCAATCTCGCCAGCCTTGATAGCAGGTTCAAGGGTTGCTGAGCGGACGTCAACGAGGTGAAGGTTGGTAGAGTCGAAGTCAGGATCAGCCAGCAGGGAAGACAGGTGATCCTTCCACTGCGCAAGGGAGACATCGCCGTACCAGATGGTGAGGACCAGGCGGCTCTGGAGCAGGAGCGCGTAGGTGATAGGCATGGCGAGGCCGGACCTTGTCCGGTAGAAGTCTCTACGAAGTATAGTCGCGAATGGATGCGAGCCGTACCTGGACCCCTGGGTACAGCTAACGGCGTCGAGATGAGGCGCCCGGCCAGCCAAGCCTGGTCTTCGCGCCAAGGCACAACCTGGTCGGGTCGGTCGAAGATCCCCGCCCTTGGCGCCCTGTAGAGGGCGGAAGGAAGCGGAGGGGGCTCTATCGAGTTGTTTGGCCGCTCCTGGGTTTGGCCACCCAATATAAAATCATCGATCTTCGGTGTGTAGCGACAGAATACCTTCTTGTGCCCTTCACGCGTACTCTGGTGGGCCTTGTAGAACGTGCTGCTGCACTTGCCTCAGCTCAGTCTCCTCCCAGAGACCCTCAATCCACAAACGAGATGGCGAGCGCGCCTTAGACGTCGGCGGCCTGGCGGCCTCGTGATTCGCGTATCACCTCGAGCCTGCGAGGGGGAGCCGCCCGGCCAGCGAAGGCTAGTATCGCGCCGGCATCAACACCCGGCCATGGGGCGAATGGAGGGGCCCCAGCGAGTTGTTTGGCGGCGAAGAGTGGCAAGGCTCGCCAAGAGTGTTCATTCCTCGGCTTCTTCTGCGGTCTCAGCTTCTCTGCCCGGGTTCCCGTAGGAAGGCCTTTGGGCCGTTCTGATGTCGTTCCATTCAATCCCTCGATAGGCGCGGAGCGTGAAAGCGACCTGTTCGTCGAAGGCAGCCGGGGAGAAGGAGAAGACCAGGGGTCGGGTTTCGACATCCCAGCCGCCCAGGTGAGGAGCGCCGAGAAGGGCATCGCGCTGCGTTGGATCCTCAATGAAGAATATCGCGATTCCGCCAGGGCGGCCGATGAAGTGGTCATGGAAGAGCGGGAGAGGAAGGGAAGGATCAGCGATGAACTCATTGAAGACCCGGTTGGCTTCGATCGCGGTCAGATGGGCCGGGGCTAAAGCGTAGAGGAGAAAGCACCTTGGCTTGGAGACACGGCGGATACGATCGTCCATGAGAGGCACCTGCAATGGCTTGTGGCGAATCGGTCGGAACAGTGGGGCCGGGGGGGTGCGGTTCGCCGCCTAACGGCCTCGAGACTCGGGTAGCAGCCCGAGCTTGCAAGGGGCCCGCCCGGCCAGCCAAGACTAGTATCGCGCCGGAATCAACGCCCGGCCGACCGAGGCTGGATATGGTCGTTAGGCGAGGCTGGACTCCTTGGCGCAGGATGCTGCTGCCGGAGCCTGTCTAGCGAGGCTTCGAGACTTGGTCGCGGATGCCTTCGAGGAGGGGAAGGATGAAGCCTTGTTCCTTAGTCTCGTATCTCTTGGCAACCAGGTTCATGGGATAGACGATTACATCGGCGGTTCCCTCGAAAGCGATGATGGCCATTTCAGTGCCGTGTTCATCGGTAGCAACGACCCAGCGGAGCCCGGCGGTGTTAACGAGAAACTGGCCGAAGGCCGACCCGGTGGCGTTGACAAGGGCATTGGCCATCTCGGACTCTTGAGCCGAGCTCGAAATCCAGGCATTCCAAGCGACATCGAGGCTCTCAGGACCTATGGTCCCCTGCGATGAATGGGTGCCGTATGTCTCAACCAGGGTGTACGCCAACTGTAGTTGGGCTTTGAGCCAGGCCCGCTCTGAGTCATTCAGCTCACTGATTTGCACGCGTCCTCCGGCAACCCCTGATGTCGTGGAGCTGAACCGTCCGGCCAGCCAAGGCAAGTATCGCGCCAAGCGTAACCCCGGCTGGCCGGGCCGGTCGAAGATCCGCGGAGCGAAGCGGAGAGGCTGCTCGAGTTGTTAGGCGGAGGCGCGCCGGCCTGGGGCTTTCGTAGCTGCGGTACGCCTGTCGGAGTCCGGAAAGATGGAGTTCCCCTAGATGTGGTCGAGTCGTCTTAGCGTCCGTTCGTCGGTGACGTTGCCGGTGTTGAGTGTGGAGATTGGCTCTAGAAGAAGCGCGTGCACTTCATCTGCCGCGACGGGCCGATGATCGACTCCGGCCGGGACGATGATGAACTCCCCCTCTTCAAGGGTGACCTCCCGATCGCGAAACTGGATCAGAAGACTTCCTCGAGTAACGAGGAAGAGCTCATCTTCCTTGTCGTGGTGGTGCCAAATGAACTCACACTTGAACTTGGCGAGCTTGATGTACTGACCGTTGAGCTCGCCGGCGATCTTGGGTGACCAGTATTCTTGGATGAGGGCGAACTTGTCGGGGAGATTGACCTTGTCCATCGCTACCTCCTCGGTTCTCGCGGCTGGCGAAATGATACCGCCTTCCGTCGGACGGCGTCGAGATGAGCCACCCGGCCAGCCACAGGTAGTGTGGCTTTTGCTTAACCCCCGTCTGGCCGCGTCGGTCGAAGATCCCCGGCCCTTTCAGGGTGCTTCGCCCTCTACGCCCCTTCGGGCGCCCCCAGGGGGCAGGGCGCCGAGGGCGGCGCACCGAAGCGGCGCAGGGCGCCACGCCCTTCGGCGCACCCGAAGGGGTGAGGGCGCGAAGCGAAGCGGAGGGGGCTTTATCGAGTTGTTATTCGCTGGGAGGGCGCCCAGGGTTGACTAAGGAAAGTGCCCCTCTGATTTCTGCAAAGTGATGGGCGTCGTGGAAGAGGGCCACCCGGAGGGATTGGGTGTAGTTGATCCAGCCCATGGAGGGGTAGTAGAGCGGGGCGCGGCATAGAACCTCCCCGTCCTTGGTTGTGTAGAAAAGCCGGAGGAGGCTGTGCTCTTTTCGAATCTCCATCGCCAGTTGTTCGAAGGAAGCTGGCCGGCGAGGGGAGTACGTGGGAGGCCAGAGGCGGCCGATGGCGTGAGGGAATCCGGGGCGAGCGTAGACATCGTCGATGGTGGCGTGAAACGGCTGATGGAGTCTCCTCTTGGCGACAAACGAGGCGAAAGGCCAAAGAAGTTGGTGGAGCGTGCGGAAGAAGCCGTGGACGATCACCGTATGTGAAAGATGTTCCCCGGGAGACCATTCCTTCAGGGAAGGGCGGACCCAGAGCAGCTCGTCCTCTAAAGCGGCCAGTTCTCTCAGAGCAGCCTCACGCTGCCAGTCCATCAGTTGGAGATAGGAATCGACGGGGGCAGGGTCCATCGCATCCAGATAAGGCGGTCCCAGGCGCCCAGCGGCTCGAGAGTCGCGCAGCACCCCGGGCTTACAACGCGAGTTCCCAGAACTGGCCCACAAGATCGTGCCCGTAACTGTGGTGGGGCTCCTCCTTGACCAGCCGGTAGCCCTCCGTCTCGTAGAGGTGGCGGGCTGCATGTAGGACGTCGTTGGTCCATAACATGATCGTGTGGTATCCGACCTGTCGGGCGAAGCGCGAGCACTCCGTCACCAACCGCTTCCCGATACCGAGCCCGCGCGCCTTCGGCTCAACGAGCAACAACCGGAGCTGCGCTACCGACTCGGATTTCGAGACGAGGAAGACGCACCCGACGTTCTCGCCGTCCTTCTCTGCGATCCAGCACCGTTCTCGCTTTGGGTCGAAATTCCGAATGAAGCGCGACACGATCTCGGCCACGAGCCCTTCGAATTGCTCGTCCCAACCGTACTCGCGGTTGTAGAGGATGCCATGACGCTGAACGACCCACCCCATGTCCCCCGGTTGATGCGGGCGGAGGATGTACGCGACCCTATTCTCGGGTCGGGCGCCCAGGAGATGCTCGATCACGCGCATGGCCTGCACCAACCGCTGCTGATCCGTGTCCGATAGTCTGCCAAGCATCCGCTCGACCTGGCTCCGTGAGGCCGCGTTCAACTTGGCGAAAGCCTCGTTCCCCGCTTCCGTCAGGGAGAGGAGCGTTACCCGCCCGTCCTCAGCGGACGACTCCTTGTCCACGATACCTTCCTCGTGGAGCCGGCGAATCAGGCGGCTGATATAGCCGGGGTCTAGCCCAAGCTCGTTGCCCAACTGGGTCGCCGAGGGCTGCTCGTGGTGGGCGATTTCGTAGATCAGCCGCGCCGACGGGAGAGGGTAGGGGCTTTCCAGCAGACCTTCGTGCAACGCGCCGATGTACCTAGTGTAGAACCGTCCAAATCGGCGTACGTCTTCAACATACTGGGGCATCCCATCCGACACATCTACCTCTTCCATCTCGAAAGTCCTTGGGTTGGCCGCGTAGGTAGATGGCAATATCATCTATTTGCTTGACTTTGTCAAGCAGTTAGGGTTGTCCCAAATCCGGCTGGCCGGGTCGGTCGAGATCCTCTGCCCTTTCGGGGTGCTTCGCCCTCTACGCCCTTCGGCGCACCGAAGCGGTGCAGGGCGCCACGCCCTTCGCCCTCTACGCCCTTCGGCGCACCGAAGCGGCGCAGGGCGCCACGCCCTTCGGCGCACCCGAAGGGGTGAGGGCGGCGCTCACCCAGGGTGCACCCGAAGGGGTGCCCGAAGGGGTGAGGGCGCGAAGCGAAGCGGAGGGGCACCATCGAGTTGTTCCACGGCCAATTCGAAGCCCGAAGCAGATCGGGCGAAGGCTACTCCATCTTTGTGGCGATCCACCAAGTGATCCCGCCCGCGTCTTTGACACCACCTCGCCTGTCGGCATCGTCTTTCTTGACAGGCTCTTGGATGGGCGCCGCGCCGGCCTGGATCGCGAGCCGATACGTCGCGTCGACGTCCGAGACATATACGTGGACGTGAGATCCGACCGGCGGCCATCTTTCCGCGGAGTCGGCGATCATGATCACGGTGTCGTCCATGCGAACCTCTGAATGCAGGAGTCGGCCGGAAGCATCGGGGAATCGGCGGAGTTCCACTGCGCCAAAGACGTGCTCGAGGAAGGCGATAGTGTCACTCGCGCCATCGACAATTAGGTAGGGGGAGACGGTCGTGTACCCGGCCGGTTTGTAAGGTGTGGTCATGGATATCCTCCCATGTAGTGACATGCTGGTGCCCGCGGGCAACCGGAAAGGAAGGAAGATCGCGCGCCAAGCGCATCCCGGATGGACGGGTTAGCCTCTGGACTCCTAACGGTCACGAGAGTCGCATTGCACACCGAGCTTGCGAGGGGGAGCCGCCCGGCCAGCCAAAGCCAGTATCGCGCTGATCTCAACACCCGGTGGGCCGGGTCGGTCGAGGGGCCCTGGCCTTTTCAGGGTGCTTCGCCCTCTACGCCCTTCGGCGCACCGAAGCGGTGCAGGGCGCTAAGGGCGGCGCACACCCAGGGTGCACCCGAAGGGGTGCCCGAAGGGGTGAGGGCGCGAAGCGAAGCGGAGGGGGACTCTATCGAGTTGTTAGGCGCCAGGACGGCCAAGGCCTCGTCAGAGCAGGATGGTGACGAGCCCGGCCAAGAGAAGGCTGCCCGCCAATGTAATCGGAATGCCGATCAGGAAGCCCCGAAGATGAAAGGCGTAGTCTTCATAGCCGGCCGTGCCCTCCGTGCCGGGAAGGACAATGAACTTGGGGCGGAGGGTGACGACAATGAGCCAATCGAGCACCAGCCAGTCCAGCACGTTGAAAAGGGAGAAGATGACGAAGAAGTGGATGAAGGCAGGGAGGAAGGGGATAGGTCCGTCGATGGTACCTAGGATAGGGGAAAAGGATGCCGCGAGCACTGCGAGGATGACAACCAGGAAGAGAATCCCGACGGGAAGCCTCAGGCGTTTGGATCGGTCGCTCATGGGACCGTACTTTGCCTGAATGTCTGGCGGATAGTCCCTTAACGCTATCTCTGGATTGACCTTGGCGAGTACGAGAATCATCGTGAACAGAGTCGCGCTGAGGACGACCCCGAAGGTCAGAGCATTAGTGACAATCGGCCAGAGAGTGCTAGCTGCCACGAAGAAACCTTGCTCTGGCGTCTAAGGGCGTCAGGATGAGCCGTCTCCCCAGCACTGTCCCTGGGTGGAAGGAGGCTCGGACTCCGGCACGTGCGGCGCATCGCAGAAGAAGGGCCCGGCATGAGCCCCATTCTCGGATGGTTTGCCGCCCCGGGGGACAGCCGGAGGGAGACGGTTGCCGCCGAGCCGGCTTCGACGGCGGATCTACTACTCCGTCGCGACCGTCCCTTCCCAAGGTCGTCCCTTAGGGCAGCTCAAAGTAGCTGTATTCCGTCAAGCAGGTTCCGCCCTGGTGGTCCGCTGTACACAACGTGATAATCCCGATGGCCGTGCTGCCTGATTTCACTCGTGAGAGAGGTGCGTGGATGTAGCGCGTCTCGCCCGGCCAGAGCTCATTCCCGTGATCGGGGGGACATACTGGCAGGACTGTGGCCGCAAAAGGATGTCGTTCCCTGGCTTGGTACAAAGTTTCTCGAGTTGCGAAATCCTGTACCTCGACATAACCAGACCAGATTCGCTGCCCCCCAACGTTCTTGACGGCAAAGACGACATAGAACGTGGACCCGCAGTTTTCGAAGCTCTTGCGGGAGACATCGAAACCAACCTGAGGCGTCGGGCTCGGGGCCGGGGTGTAGACCGGCAATGGTTCAATCTCACCATCGACTTGAGCGAATTCACCCCACAACCAGCATCCATCCTTCGGAAGCTCGGTGCTGGTGACAAACCAGTACCCGGGTTCAGGGCTCCGTCCGATCACCTCGGCGACTTCACCAACCTCCAATACCCCCTGAAATAGATATTCCGCACCTGGTCCGGATCGGCAGTTCGTATTCTCAGAGACGCGGATCCGGGGGGCTTGCGTTGTTGTCGGAGACGGCTCAAGCGTGCTTGTCGGCGTAATGGTTTGTGTGCTGGTTGGTGGTGGAGAAGTTTCCGTCGCCGATTCCCCGGGCGTTTCGGGAAGGGTCGTAGTTGGAGAGGCCGGCGCCTGGCGGCAGGAACTCAAAAGAACGATCGCTGCTGCCATCACTCCAATGGGCCGCACATACCGTTGTTCCAAGGCTCATCTCCTCACCCAACGGTTCTTCCAGGACCGGATTCTCCATTGAATCTCCGTTCCTACACCGCTTGTTGAAGACCGCCTTCCTCCCCTGTGCAAGATCCGCTGGACGAACAAGGATCCGGCTTGAAGGTACAGAAACGGACGCAGAGGCGATACGTCACGCGGGCAGTTGATGGACCTCGTCTGCGAGAGTCACATCGGGAGGGGCCGTTACGCCGGCGCGCTGCGTCGCCTCCCGGAACTCTGCGGACTGGAAAAGCTGGCGGGCCCTTTCAAGGTCCGCGTATTCAGCCAGAAGGACCAGCTCGTTGGGGTTGTCCGCGTTGCGGGAGACTCTGACCCCTCGCGAGCCGTATGACTTTCGGAGCTCGGCTGCCTCATTGAACACGGTTTTCCACTGTGCATAGTCCCTTACCGTGAGTCGGACGATTGAGAAGGGCATGTCTCACCGCCTCCCTTGGAACCGGGGTGCAAGCATCGGGAAAGTCGTCGAGTCCACGGATGATACCTGATCAAGAATCTGGCTGGTGGGGGTACCCTAGGCGGCAATGGTTCGGACATCCCTTGAATGCCGAGCGGCCTCGAGATTCGCGCAGCACCTCGAACTTGTGAGCGGGAGCCGCCCTGCCAACGAAAGCCAGTATCGAGCCCAGACTCACACACGGCTGGCCGGGTCAGCCGAAGATCCGGAGCGAAGCGGAGGCCTCCACCGAGTCGTCAGGCAGCGCTCCTTTCAGCCGGATGGGTCAAACTGTGTAAGACCTCCTCCAGAGGAGGCATATCGGTTTCTCCTTTGAAACGCGCCATGCGGTCATAGATCTCCCCTGCAGCGAAGTGAAACCCTCCGGGCAGACCTACCGAACCGAGAGTCATCTCTATCTCATGCATTTCGGCGACGAAGCGCCAAGCCTTCGCGGATGCTCGCCTCACCCTCTCCTTCGCCTGGGCGAGGTGTTCCGATCTGTCCCAAGACCAGTGTTCTTCGAGCTCATCCCTTATTCCCAACCCCTCCGCCGCGGCCAGGACGGCACACAACAGTGCCGTGGTGCCCTTGCTGTAGGCGGCGTAGCACATCTTGAGTGCTGAGGCGCGTCCAATGGAATCCCCAAGGATCCGAGTCTCCAGCGGACCCGCGGAGAAGCAACTCGCAGCTCGGTCAGCGTCCTCACCAGCGAGGTAGAGGCGGGTCGTCTTGGGCTCCCACGCCGGCCCGCCAATGATTCCCCCATCAACGAAGGAGATCCCGACCTGGGCCATCCACCCCCCAATGCGCTTTGCCCGGTCTGGGGAAATCGCGTTCGCGTCGAGATACAGCCCTTTGAATCCGCTCGCTAACACTTGGCTCGCGACCGCCTCCGCAGCGTGAGGAGGGCACACGCTGACGATGACGGAGCAAATTCCAGAGAGGTTTTCAACGGTCATTGCATCTTGAAGGTCGTGCTTCATAGCCCTTTGGCGTGTCTCGTGGCTTCGCCCCGCAGAGGCCCAATAGACCTCATGGCCGGTGTTCTTGGCCGTCGCAGCGAGTGATTCCCCCATGGCACCCGGATGTAAGACCCCTATCTTTAGCCCTGACATTGCGCTCTCCGAATCTTACTGACTCCCCCCGGCGCCGCCGAGCCGCCTCGAGATTCGCGTAGCACCACGACCTTGCGAGGGGGAGCCGCCCGGAAAGCCGCGGCTCGTTTCGCGCTGAACTCAACCCCCGCTGGCCGGGTCGGTCGAAGATCCCCGCCCTTGGCGCCCTGCACCCCTGCGGGTGCGCCGAAGGGCGTAGAGGGCGGAGCGAAGCGGAGGGGGCTCAATCGAGTTGTTACGCGGCCCAGAATCGAACGCGAGTCAGCGGCCGGTCTCGACAAGGGATTCGATCCAGGCCAGGTGCTCTGAGAAATGGTCAGCCGTGTCCCCTTGGATCAGGCTCATCACGGTCCGTTGGTCCGATGCGGGGGTGTCAGGCGGGTCATTGCGAATCGGCCGGTTGAGGTCCGCTTCCGTCAGTGGATGGACCAGGTCCATGAGATCGACATGCGTCCTTTGGAGCTGGGAAATGACCTCGGGGAGGGGGACACGCTCGCGCTGCTTCCGAATGACCTCATTCTGCTCGTCGAAAGATCCGCTGGCGAATAGGCTCTCTTCAATCCCGAGGGCTTCGTAGCGGGGCTTGCCTTGGAAGAAGAAGATCACAGATTGCTCCCAGGCGGTTAGATGACTGATGTGATCCTTGACGGTCCATCCACGACCATCGTAAATCCCGGTCATCTGAGCACTTGAAAGGTGCCCGAGATATGAGTTGAGCGCTGCCCAGCTTGTGTTGATCTCTGACAGCAGCTCGGGTTTGGTGGTCATCGTGCGATCTGCCAACCATTCACTTCCGGGATGGGATAGGGCCGCTGAACGGCCTTGAGATTTGCCGGCCAGCCAGCGAAGGCTAGTATCGCATGAAATGACCGACCGGGCTGCAGCCGGGTCGGTCGAAAATCTCAGGTGCGAAGCGGAGGGGGCTCCCTCGGGTTGTTGGGCGCCAAATGGACCCCCCCCAAGGGCAGGAGAGGTCCGAGCTAGGAGACGGCCAAGAGCTGGATGACCCAATTCCTGGCGCGTTCGAACTCGCCGGCCTTGAGTGGACCCTCCGTGTCTTCCACGTAGAAGCCCTCGGGCGGAACGACCAAGTTGCCGCCCGCCTTCTTGAGTTGGGAGGCAATGCACTTTGCTGCGTAGCCTCCCGTCTTCGCTACGAACCGGAGCCCTGCCGAGTCGAGTTCGTCCGCTTTGAACCGTGTGTCGAATGCAGCCACCTTGACGCCTTTGAGGACATTGGAGGGGAAGGCCTAGAGGAGAGCAGCGACGGCCTCTGTCGGCCGGAAGCCGCGGGTCGGTGAGCCGACGACAAGAAGATCCGTCTGTGCCAGCCCATCGGAATCTGCTTGGGATGCCTGGAGTAGCTCGACGGGTTCCTGGGCCCCGAGGGCCTCTGCAATGGCTTGAGCGATCTTCTCTGCGTTTCCGAAGACGGAGTCGTAGATGACGATTGCTTTCATTAGGCACTCTCGTGAGGGCGAGCGAGTTCATGGTGCAGGCAGGAGGGCAAGAAGAGAATGGTCGAGGAGCAGAGGATTCAGGTGAAAGAAGCAACCCAGGGCCCGGCTCTTGGCGCCTAACGACTTCGAGATTCGCGCAGCACCCCGAGCTGGCGGGGGGACCGCCCGGCCAGCCAAGGCAAACCTGTGCCGAACTCGACCTACGGCTGCCCGGGTCGGTTGAAGATATCGAATTGTTTATCCGCCGGCTACCACATACCAAGAAACGAGTCATTGTCCTCGTTCCACGTGAGGTAGCCGTCCTGTGAAATACCCATGAGGTGGGCGCACAGCTGGATGGCCTGTTCGGAGCCGCGACGGAACCTGCGCTCTACGCCTGCTTGAATGATACGTCTTGTCTGAGAGTGGTCCCAGTCCGCAGGCTTGATCAGCGCCGGCTTGTGATTGCCAAGGTAGAAGTACATCCAGTGCAGCGTCACCTCTCGAGTGATCTCCTGAAAGTCCTGGGCGTCGATGTTGGGTCCGCTGTAGCTCTGCCACCTTGGAGCGAGGTAGTCGCGCGCCTGGGTTACGAGTTTCGTATAGCTCTTTACGATTCCGTCCTTGTCCGAATCCCTGAATAGGAAGTTGAGACGCCCAACGGTTACGCGGGCGTTGGGGCCTTCCTGGTGGACGGTCAATCCATCGTCTGTGACGTAGCGTGGCATGGGCAAGTATGGGCGGCCTAACGGCCTCGAGATTCGCATAGCCCCCCGAGCTTGTGAGGGGGGATCGCCCGGCCAGCCCAAGGTGATTCTCGCACGCAAACCTCGACGTTGGGCTAGCCGGGGCGGTCGAAGATCCCCGGCACTTTCAGGGTGGTTCGCCCTCTACGCCCTTCGCCCTCTACGCCCTTCGGCGCACCGAAGCGGTGCAGGGCGCCACGCCCTTCGGCGCACCCGAAGGGGTGAGGACGGCGCACACCCAAGGTGCACGCGAAGGGGTGCCCGAAGGGTGAGGGCGCGAAGCGAAGCGGAGGCGGCGCCGTCGAACTGTTGGGCGGGCCAACTCGGGGGGTGCCACATGGGCGTGTGCAACCTGAGCTATAAGTCCATCCCTGGGAGGCCATGGATCCCCAAGGAAAAGGAGAGCTCGCCACCGTGGTGGATATCGTGCTCAGCCAGGTGCCAGACGATCCACTCGCGGGAATACTTCTTATCGGGGCCCCGTCGGGGGTGCTGAAAGGTCTCGGCCAGATCGTCGGGTGTCCAACGCGCCAAGCCGTCTTCAAGGACCGCCCAGGTGCGTTCTAGGCCCTGGACAATTTCGGGCGCGGTCCAAACGGGTTGCCCATCGTCATTCCAATCCGCCATTGGCGCAATATCGGTCGGACCCTCGTGCATGACCCAATGTAACCACCAAGAGCGGCCCGAGATGATGTGCACCGCCAGCTGCCTGATCGAACGCAGCTGCGGGGCGACACGCAGGTCGAGTTGCTCAGGCGCCAGCGGGGCTATCACCCGGATCAGATGCTGATGGTAGCCAGGCCAACCGGCTTGAAGGAGGGAGAGCGAAACGGCTTTTCCCATATCGTCCTTGCCCGCGGGTCTCATTGGGAGTCATCGAAGGGCGGTACACCCTCCGGTCCTTCTCGTAGGTGATGGCCCGTTGAACGGCCTGGGGATTCGCGAGCCACCCGAGCTTGCGAGGGGGAGCCGCCCGGCCAGGCAAG
>Ga0184639_10000020_pt1 | contig 68105 bp, 74 predicted proteins | sample PLM31_170_b2_FD_133155 | JGI IMG/M metagenome (GOLD analysis project Ga0184639, IMG submission 133155) | Groundwater sediment microbial communities from an aquifer in East River, Colorado, USA - PLM3-1_170_b2 | ecosystem: Environmental > Terrestrial > Soil > Riparian zone | place: USA: East...
CCCATCGAAGATTTCGATCCGGAGACGAAGAAGTGGGTGTCTCATGGCTGATCTGACGCTGGAAGTGGCCCAGTCGCACCGGGAGGCTCCCCATCAGACGGGATTCTCGACCAAGCAGCACGCCGCAAGGCGGAAGAAGCGGAAGAAGAAGCCCCCTGTGCAATTAATTGCACAAAAATTTGTCAGTGTGCTAAAGTATAGCCCAGCACAGCCCCGTGATGACCAAGGACAGTGGACCACGGGTGGCTTGCCCACACTGCCCAAGGTGAGTGGGATCCTCGATGCGATTCACCGAGCGGATGGGGGGTTCACCTACCATGCGGTGACAGGGGAGCAACCCACCACCGGCTTCGCGTTGTCGTTGCATCCAGACCGTGAAGCGATCATGGACGATTCGCAGGCCACGGTCGTGGCGCTGGCGCAGTATGCCGCGAAGAACTGGGATTTGCTCAAGGAATCAGGCAATTTCATGGGCGGGTGGCACAATCCAGACGATGGAAAGGTCTATCTGGACGTGTCTACCGTGGTGAAGACCGCAGAGGAAGCGGATCGCCTCGCCCGTGAGGCCAAGCAGATTGCCTACTTCGATTTGGTCAAGGGGCAATCAATCAAGATCGGAACACGACATGCCGCAAAAGCCGACACTGCATCTCACAGGTCCACAGGACGGACCACCGACACTCGCAGACCTGATCGCCCTCTCCAAGCGGTTGACGGGACGGGATCCCACGCCGGAGGAAATCGAGCAGGCGAAGCAGATTCTTTCACAACAGTCCTGAAGTATAGCCCTACCCAACAGCGAGACAAATCTGGACGGTGGACGGAGGGTGGTGGCGCAGGCCCTGCAAAGCTCCCCCCAGCGGTGCTGAAAGCTCTGAAGGGCAAGCGCACGGTGGGAGCAGATGGAGTGGTGGGTCAGACGGACTTCGATCCTCCTGTAGTCTTGTCACAGGCACAGCGCAAGGCGTTCGTGAAGAAACACGCGGAACGTGAGACAGAAATGGACGTGGCGTTCGACGCCGAGGGTCGCATTGTGGCCATGCGGTCGGATGGTCAGAAGACTTCGACGTATCCAGCACTCCACGAGAACAAAGTCGAGGGTATGCACAATCATCCGAATGGACACGCCATCCAGTCGTGGGAAGACTTCAAGATGTCGGCTGACCATCCTGTGACAACGGTGGCCAAGCGGGAGGATGGTGTCATTGAGACGATGCGAGTGACGATGACCCCCTTGGGGAAGAAGTCTTTCGTTGCAGATATGCGAAAGGTGTTTGAGTGGGCTCAGGGGTTAGAGATGGAGACGATTCGAAAGCAATGGGCCGCAGGAGAGCAGATCAAGAGCAGTGAAGCTGTGATCCGGACCTACGAGAGAGCGTGGCAGGCCATGGTAGACGCCGAGTATGTCACGGTGGAGCGGTCATGACGCCCGTCTTGATTGATGATTCGGAATTCCTCCGGCTGAAGAAGAAGTTTGCCTATCTCTCGACACCACCACCCACGCCCACGCAGAAGTACGACCCCAACCAGCCCCGCGATGAGCAGGGACAGTGGTCGAAGACCACCGGCCGCACGTTCACCAGTGACGAGGGGTATGAGTGGCACGAGAAGGGACCAGCGGCGGAGTGGGCGAAGGCGCTCCCCTACAAGGACGCACAGGCTATCAACGGCTATGCAGGTTTCGGCTACCACGACATCAACGATTTGCGGCGAGGGACGTATAAGACGCCGGTCAAGAACCATTTTGTCCGAGCCGCGACGGTCGAGGAGATGAAGCGCGTCGGGTGGGATCCTGAGAAGAACGAGTGGGTGCCCAGCATCAAAGTGCGAGAGGGTGAATTCAAAACGGGATATCCGATTGATCCACGGGATGCGATTACTCCTGAATCCATTGCCCGTTTTGGGCATCCGATGGGTAGACGGAATCCGAGTGATTTTGATCCGGAGGATCCTTACCATCGGGTGGATGACGGGCGTATTGTCGTTAACCAATACTATCGTCCGGTGGAGGGTGGCCCGCCGATGATGTTCAGCATCCAGAAGGCGGGTCCGGATCTGGAGCAGTTGCAGCAAGTGCAGAAGGCCGCAGACGCGCTGGATGACCTGATCACAAATCGGGGCTATGTCTTGCCGGAGGCTATCACGGTGGAGCGTGGAGCCTACCTCCCCGGCATTTCGTATGAAGACCTGAAGGCGATGGAAGACCCGTGGCCGGATGAGAGCAAGGCCATCTGGGAGGAGAAGGGATTCACGTCCACGATGGTCGGTGATGCGGGAGGACGCGCCAAGAGCTACCCGGCACTGGGTAAGTGGGAGAGCATCAGCCACCGGCACGGGTCAGCCTCTGGGGTGCTGGTGAAGCATCAGGACGAGGTGGGGTCAGCGGTGCGGTTCCACATCACCCTCCCGGAGGGCACCAAGGTGGCCCCGGTGGAAGGCGTGCGACGGTTGCGGCACGAGTTTCCTCGTATTCCGAATCCTGAGCCGATGGGGCCGAAAGAACTGGCCGATCCGTTTTGGCAGGAACATCCGGACCTGTGGCAAGTCACGGACTACACGCAGGCCCCCAAAGTGAATGCTGAGGATCTGACCGACAAGGGACGACGCACGGAAAGTGAGTTGTTGCTGGGCAGTGGAGCCCGGTTCCGGGTGACGAAAGTTCACCACGGGCAGAAATACCTCGTGGGTGACCCCACGCTGAAAGACGTGCCGATTGTCGAGGTATACTTGGAATATATCGGTGGCGGCAGTAGCCAAGGAGACTGAATGGCCCTGAAATTCGTGGAAAAAGCGGAAAAACCACAAGAAGACCCGAAAAAACTGCCGGAAGGGGCAGATCGGTTCATGTGGACCGAGGTGCCGGAGTCAGCCCAGCGACCGGTGATCAAGAAGACGGATTACGCATGGATTCTGAAGGGGGAGAAACCGACTGCTTGACAAACCAATTCCCCCGTGCTATCGTGGGTGGAGTAGCAGAGGTGACGACGGGACGGCAGGCAGTAGGGCTTGACAAACCGCAGTGTCTGGTGCTACACTCGTTCTAGGTTAGATTTTCTCCAATGGAGTGGGGGCACACGACAATGCAATTCTTCTCATTCGGATTCGGCAACGAAGGCACAGGGTCTGTCGATGAACTCGGCGGCAAGGGTGCGGGCCTCCTGTGGCTGGCCAAGGAAGGCGTCCCGGTTCCTCCGGGGTTCGTCATCCCCACGTCGGTCTGGGCGGAGTACGACAAGAAGCCGAAGGGCACGATGAAGGCGATTGCCAAGGCCCTGCCCGCGTATCTCTACAAGCTGGAGGCGCACTTCGGCTATCTGCCGCTTCTCTCCGTCCGCTCTGGTGCCCGTGTCTCATGTCCCGGCATGATGGACACGATCCTCAACGTGGGGATCGATGACTCCAACGTGGCGGAGTGGGCTACTCGTCTTGGCCCGAAGTGCTTCGGTGATTCGTTCCAGCGTCTGGTCGAGATGTACGGCTCGGTGGTCAAGGGTCTGCGTCGGGAGTCGCTGAGTGGCACCCTGAAGGCTTCGCTGGAGTCTTACGAGGCTCAGACGGGTGAGACGTTTCCCGCTGCCGAGGCGCAGTTGCTGGGTGCGATTGAAGCGGTCTTCAAGTCATGGGACAACAACCGTGCGGACGAATACCGCAGGATGCATGGCTACGACCGCTCGTGGGGTACGGCCGTCACGGTGCAGGCCATGGTCTTCGGCAACATGGACGAGCAGAGCGGGTCTGGTGTCCTCTTCACCCGGAACCCGGACACAGGCGGCATGATCGTCACGGGTGAGTGGCTTCCGAATGCACAGGGCGAGGATATCGTGGCGGGCATCCGTACTCCTCAGCCGCTGGAGACGATGAAGCTGTGGAGCCCGGTGGTCCACGATGCTCTGCTCGATACGGTCATCAAGCTGGAGAACCTGAAGCAGGATATGCTGGACATCGAGTTCACGATTCAGAGCGGGGCGCTCTATCTCCTGCAGGTTCGCAGTGGCAAGCGCAGTGCGACGGCGGCTCTGAAGATTGCGGTGGACATGGTCAAGCAGGGGCTGATTGATGCTCCGACCGCTGTGAAGCGTGTCTCAGCGAAGCAGTTCGACTTGGCCCAGATGGCCTCGATTGACCCGAAGTTCACCAAGGAGCCCGCGTATCAGGGCATCGGAGCCTGCTCTGGTGTGGTGACGGGCAAGCCAGTGTTCAGCCGCAAGGATGCAATTGAGTGCAAGGAACCCTGCATCCTCGTGACGCACGAAACCACGCCGGATGATATCGCCGGAATGGCGGCAGCGGTGGGCGTGCTGACGATGGTCGGCGGGCTCACGAGTCACGCGGCAGTCGTTGCACGAGCGATGGACCGGGCCTGTGTCGTGGGCGTGGGTGCCTCTATCGAGGCGTTCAAGGACATCGAAGTCCTGAGCCTCGACGGAGCCACGGGCCGCATCTGGGCGGAGGTGGTCCCTATCATCAACGGGCAGACCAACGGGGTGGTGCGAGACTTCAACGCGCTGGTGTCGGATGCACTGGGCATCGTGCCGGTCATCTTCTCAGCCCCAGAGTATCCGATGAAGGAAGCCCTGCTCTACTTGGGCGACCAGATTCTGGACCCCATCAAGGCGGCGGAGACGGTGGTCAATGCCACAGCCAAGGTCGGCAAGCTCTATCTGGATCTGGTGCCCTCGACGGAAGAGACACGCTTCCTGAATCTCGTGACGGCGCACGACCACACGGCCAAGGTGCTGGACATCCTTCACGCGGTGATGCCCGATGGCAATGATGGTCTGGTGTTGGTGGTGAGTGACAAGTACGCGACCAAGTTCTCACGCATCGTGCCGGGTGCGGATCTGCGAAGCATCGTGATGTCAGGGGCTGAACTGGTCCTCGACGGGATCGATACGACGGACCCGGCCGTCCAGCGGGTGCTGGCGTGGCGGCAGGCGGAGGGTTGCACGGTGGTATCCATCGGCAAGTACCTCGCAGGTAGCAAGTCCATGATTTCAGTGTCGCAGGCACTGCAGGTTCTTGGGGAGGGTGCATAAAATGGCGCTCAGCATCGGAGTCTCAGTTGGGAGTAAGATTGATGTGGGGGGCCATATGCTGCACGTGAAAGCATTGGTCCACCCCAACGTCGTGGTGGTCACGCTGGACCGGGGAGAAGAGATTGTCATCAGCGAGGCCAGAGCCGTGGAGATTCTCCCCGGCGTGAAAGTGCAGTCTGGGTCCGGGGGCAACCGGTTGGCCTTCCATGCGGCCAAGTCGATTCGGATTTCCCGTGTTGGGGAACCATCGACACCTAAAGGGGAATGACCGTGCAGATCAATGACAAAGTCCTGCGAGTGTTGCAGGCCGAGAAGATATCCGCAGATGAGTTGTACCACATGCTGGACGAGGTGGCGTTCACCTCTCTGCGGGGCTGCAACCGGCGCTACTTCCAGTGGCTGTTCCTCGTGAAGGACAACGTCCTGCAGGACATGCAGCGAGTAGAATTGGTGGAGGTGGGCCGAGGCCCCCATCGCATGCTGGAGGAGCACGAGCCGTGTAACGGCGCAGGCTGTAGATCCTGTGGCTGGATCGGGTCCGTGTCGCGGGCCATCGAGGATACGACCGAGCGAGCGATGCACGCGGCTCGTTGACAAATTCACAGGTGACGTGGTAGGATCAAGACCGGTCACAATCTCAAGGAGTGAGGCAGATGGCGTTAGGACAGTTGAGAATCCCGCTGAACAGGCGGCAGTATTTCGTGGTGACAGGCGGGCCGTTCTTCGATTGCCCAAAGACCATGGTCGGCGTCAAGATGGCGAAGGAGATTCGGCAGACGTGCGCTGTCGATATCCCGACCGAGGATTTCAAGACGCCCGACCGCAAGGTGCTCACCAGCGGGCTGGAGAAGGCCCTGAACCTGTTGTTGGACGGTGAGCCCCTGTATGTGGGCTGCATGGGCGGCAAGGGGCGTACAGGGCTCTTCATGGCGGTGCTGGCGAAAGCCTTCGGGGTCAAGAACCCGGTCGAGTACGTGCGGAAGCACTACTACGCACATGCGGTCGAGACGAAGGACCAGTACGCGTTCGTGGAGCGGTTCCCCATCACCCCCGAGGTGCAGGCGAAGATCAAGCGGGCCAAGCGGTGGGCGTGGACCCGGTTCTGGAAAACAAATCTGACCGATGCCGTTTGACAAACGGTTCAGGTGCTGGTAAACTCTCTGTAGTCACGTTTTTCCTCCAAGGAGTGGGGTTCATGAAGTTTCTTCCAAACAATACGCTGGCGTACTTCAACGCGGCACCGCAGACGCACCAGCACAACCTGTCGGAACTGCCGACAGCGGTCTTCGCCCAGTCCACGCTGGAGTACAAGAAGAATTGCGACCAAGCCTCTCCCAACAATGACGCCGTCTCGTTCTACACGCTGAACCACTGCGCCTCCATCGTCCGGAAGCTGTTCACGGCAAACGAACCGCTCCCGGCGTGGGCACAGTCGATCATGCAGACCTATACGGACGTGGCGATGGCACAGGGTGAGCGGATGTTGCATTACATCCTCTGCATCACGACGCGTGAGACGCGTCACCTGAAGTCCTGCACCACGCCGTTCTGGAATCAGGTCAAGGCCAAGTGGGGCCAGCAGGGAGTGGACATCCTCCGGCACATCTCCAGCAATGGGGGCGAGGATACGGCGATGAACAAGTACCTCGTGACGCCACCGGACATCTCGATTGGCGACTACACGAAGCTCCTGTCCTACGCGTTCCACAATGCGGGCCACTCCGGCTGGAGCGGCGGCTACGGCGGGCACCCGTGGGGCGACGTGACCGATGCATGCATTGCCATGCTGACGGGCGTCACCTCGATGGAGATGCTGGTGGATACCGGCTATACGCTGGCCCACAACGGTGGTCCCATCTTCAACAAGGGCATGATGTACTCGCATTACGACGGGCACTTCATGACCATCCTCGACGTGCAGAGGTCGGGGCAGATGCTGGACCTGATGTTCGAAACCCAGACGCTGGGCATCAAGAAAACGGTAGAGGCGGAGGGGGCAGCACAGTTGATCAAGATGCACCGTCCACAGGAGTGCAAGGGGTATCTCGACTGGAAGCTGGTCGATGAACTGCGTCCCCAGAAGGACAAGGATTCGAATCCCGGCAAGTACGCCGCGCAGACGAAGGCTCAGAAGCAGGCGACCGTGAAGCCGAAGGCTGTCAAGGCGGCGGCGAAGGCTCCGAAGGTCGAGCCCACAATGACGACGCTGCTCGGCAAGAAGGTCAAGGTAACCGGTGCGTGGAAGGTGGCCCCCCATCAGACCGTGACCGTGGTTGAAAGGGCGGAGTAGTCACATGTCTGTATGGAATTTCAAGGACAAGGGCGTCGATGACGCCTTCTCCGGCACCAACTTATCGGTGCGGTGTTACGAGTCGCACCCACGGTTGAAGATCGGCAAGGGCACGCTGTGCGGCGGGAGTGCCAGTTACCCGGTGGTGAAGGATGCCCACGTCTACGTGGCCCTGCAGAGCGGCAGCACCAGCGGGCGCATCTCGGACCCGTGGGAGACGCAGACGGTGGTGGAGGTGCAGTACAGCATTCAGGACATGCACGCGCCCACCAACGTCACCCGGTTCAAGAAGATGATCACGTGGCTGTGCAATCAATTGCACGAGGGCAAGACGGTCCATGTGGGCTGCATCGGGGGCCATGGCAGGACCGGCACGGTGTTCGCGGCGATTGTCGCGGAGGCACTGGGAGAGAAGGACGCCATCCAGTGGGTGCGGAAGCACTACTGCAAGAAGGCCGTGGAGGCACGGGAGCAAGTCAAGTTCCTGATGAAGCACTACGGGGTGTCTGAGGCCGAGGGGGCGAAGAGTGCGCCCGCCGTCAAGTGGACGACCAAGCATGGCCTGAGCAAGCCCACAGAGGCCGTGGGCCTGTCCTTGGACGAGTGGGAGGCCAACATGAAGGCCAAGCCCAAGCCCAAGGAGAAGTCGTCTCCGGGGCGACGTGTGATACTCTCAGTGGGGGCGGCGAAGGCCACCAAGGCGTTCGAACCCATGGCTTCTGACCGGAGCCTGTGGAAGCTGAAGAAAAAGTCCAAGGCGGTTTGACAAACCCGGAGACGACGTGTTACACTGTCTCCAGTTCAATTTCGTCCAAGGAGTGGGCAATGCCAGTCACGATTAGTTCAGAGGCGCAGTTGGTGTTCTTCAACAAGGTTTTCGGGATCACGCACCCGGTGACCCTCAAGGCCAAGGTCTTGTTGACACAGGGAGTGGCGTTCGAAGTCTCCCTTTACAACGTCCGGGCACAGGTCAAGGGCAAGACCCAACAGGTCAACCTGACCTACGGGACGACGGCTCTGATGAAGGGCACGGCAGACGCCGTGGTCCTCTCGCAGAACAAGAAGCTCATCGAGGAATGGGTGACCGGGCTCTACGTGAGCATGGGTTCTCCGGAGGCCCAGAAGGCCACCCTGAAGGCACCTGTGCAGACCGCTCCGATTGCCTACAGAGTGGTCTTGCTGGGCGTGACGCACCCGCTGCCGCATCTTCTAAAGCTGGTCAAGGCGGTGCATTCGGTGACCGGTGGTACCGTGGCAGCGGCCAAGAAGAAGGTCGATGATGCGGTGGCCGGAGCGACGGTGGAGATTGGCACGTATCCGTCGTTGGAAGCGGCGAATATCGCGGCGGCACCCATCACAGCGGCGGAAGGCCATCTGCAGTTCGTACCTCTGGTCCCTCCGACCGTGACGGTGGCCCCACCACAGGTGGTGGGGGGTCCGGGTCCATATGCGTGGGCCAAGCCGGTGGACCAAGTCATCGACCTGAAGGCGGCGAAGGCTCTGGGCCAGAAGGTCCACGGCACGAGCACCGGCAGCGTGTATCACACGATTGCCATCAGCGAGCACGTGAAGGTGGCGGCACGGCTCTATACGACCGGGTCCATCTCGATCCGGGCGGAGTGGACGGACAATCCCACGGGTGACCTGAAGCTGCTCGCGGAAGCGGGCCTGCAGATGAAGCCCAGCTACGGCAGCATCCATTTCGACGCGCAGGACGTGCCGCTCCAGCGGGTCATCGGGGCCTTCCTGCTCGGCACGGGCATCGAGTGGCAGCAAGTGGTGACCAAGGGTGCGGATCTGGTCATCGGGGAATACAAGTGACGGCCACCGATAGCCTGCGAGTCGAGGCCCCGGCCGCGCAGGCAGAGTTGACGTGGCTGTTGGCGGTCAAGGTGGGGGACACACGCTCCGGCGTGCTGTTCCCGGCCTTTGAGACGCCCGTGGAGTGGGTCTGCACGGAGGTGGGCATTGCCCACTGGGAGTTCACAGCACAGTTCTGTGGCCTGCCGCTGTGCGGCGTGAGGATAGAACCGCGAGAGGGCATGCTGGTGCTCACGATGAAGGAGTCTGTATGACGAAGAAGCGTGCCGTGTTGACCGTTACCGTGCGGGCCAGCACTCTGAAGCGGGCGTTCTTGAAGTTGTTCCCCGGCAAGACCGCGCAGGAGATGTACCCGCACTGGCTGAAGTTCTGGGGGAACCTTTCGCACAGTGACTTCACCACGGTGCAGTACGTGACACCGGAGTCTCCGGTGGAGGCCGATGGTCCGCTCGATCCAGCGTTGCTGGCAGCGGCGTTGAAGGATCTGGAAGTCGCTCGGTTGGAACGGGAAGGTGAGGACGTATGAACCTCCCATTCTTTGCAGCCGACACGCTTGGCTGCACGCTTTACGCGGTGAAGGGCGGGCTCGTCGCCAACGAAGTACATCGCATGGACTTCGGCCCGTGGCATGTGGACTTGGCCATCGACGTGACCTCCGACTTGATGTCCGGGTCCGAGATTGGCCTATGGGTGACACTGGCCAAGAAGCTGCAGACCTATCTCATCGTCCGGGAGAAGGAAAGCTGGTTGCTCGTGCTGGATGACACGCTCCTGAAGGAGTGCGGGGCTCGCACCGGCTTCGGCAGCACCACGGTGAAAGAGCGGGTGGTGGAAGTCAAACCAGCGGTGAAGGGGGTTTTCCGATGGTCTGGTGACGCGTGGTCCCGTGTGCAGTATGATGGAACGCATACCATGGGAGGGTAGATGCTCGTCATCTGGTCCAAAGCTGCGCCTGCGAAAGTCTTGAAGAGCCTGTCCCCGGTCCTCCGGACAGTGCCCAATCTGAACGTGACGGTGTCCAACGGGTACGAGGTGCCGGAGGGCACCACCACCATCCTCGCACTCGGCTCAGATGCCCTGAAGCAACTCCAGACAGAGAAGATCGTCGCCAAGAACCGGACTATGACTTCCTTCCGCACGCTCCCCCAGATGCGCGGGGGCGTGCCGGTCCTTATCAGCTACAGCCCAGATATCGGAGAGATTGACCACGGCTATTACGTGGACCTCCTGACGGATGTCAGCCTCTCCATTCGCTATTGCCTCACCGGGAAGTGGCAACCCTCCTACGGCAAGTACCGCTACGTCCATGACTTCTCGGAGTTGTGTGCGGACATCCAGCAGCAATACCAAGACACTGAAGACCCGGTGGATGTGGCGATGGACTTGGAAACGCTGGGCCTTGACCCTTATGCAGAGCCATCACTGGTGCCTCCCTACCCCGGTGCCTACATTGTCAGTATGCAGGCGTCGTGTCGGTATGGCACGGCTGATGTGGTCCGGTTCGTAGACCGCATGCACGAGAGCCAGCGGCTGTCAGACTCAGCCTTCCGAGAGCAGATTGAATTCTTGCTCAACTGTCCCTATGTGCGGCTGAAGGGGGCCAATTTCAAGTACGACCTCCACTGGCTCTGGAGGCGTGGTGCATTCAAGTGCAGCACGTTCAGCTTCGACACCACCATTGTGGGCTCGTTGCTCGATGAGAACCGGAGTAACGCCCTCGATGTCCACGTCAAGATTTACGCCCCGTCGTTGGGCGGCTACAGCGATACCTTCGACCGCACGGTGAAGAAGGATCGGATGGACAAGGTACCACCGGACCAACTCCTGCCCTATGCTGGTGGCGACGTGGATGGGGATCTGCAAGTCGCCTCTGCCATGAAACAGGAACTGTTGCGTGACCAGAAGCTCACCAGTTTCTACGTGAACATTCTTCATCCCGCTGCCCGCGCCTTTGAGTGGGTGGAGCAGGGTGGCATCCTCGTAGACAAGCAGGCGTATGCGGAACTGAAAGCGGACTTGGAGGCGGAGCATATCCGTCTCGTGAAGGAAGCCAGTAAGATCATGGGTGGCCGCATCGTGGCGAAGCACGGGGATCCCCGGCGTCCCGGTGGCATGAACCTCACCAAGGCCAGCATGCTCTGTGACTTCATGTTTGGACCGATGGGTCTGAACCTGAAGCCCAAGATGTCCACGGAGAAGCCTGACAAGGATGGCATCCAACGGCCCAGCACCGCCATGCAGCATCTGGAGATGTTCGCAAACGTGCCGGAGGCCAAGGCATTCATCGACATCATCCGGCAGGACAGTGGCGTGATGAAGACCCTCAACACCTATGTGGTGGGGTTCCTTAGTCATCTCCGCTCCGATGGTCGTTACCACCCGAACTACTACCTCTACGTGGGCAATCAGGAGGAGGGTGAAGGAGGAGCCAAGACCGGTCGTCTGTCTTGCAAGGCTCCTGCATTCCAGACCGTCCCCAAACACACCTTTTGGGCTCAGCGCATCCGGCGTTGTTTCCCCGCTCCTCCCGGATATGTCGTCGTGGAGCGGGACTATAGTCAAGGTGAACTGCGTGTAATTGCCTGTATCGCGGATGAGACAAACATGATCGCTGCCTACAAGGCCGGTCGTGATTTGCACATCGAGACAGCGGCACCGTTCGCTGGGTTCACCTACGAGAGTCTGGTGGCACTGGAGAAGACGGACTTACACACGTTCGAAGAAACCCGGCAGCTTGGCAAGGCGGGAAACTTCGGACTGGTCTTCGGGATGCGAGAAGACGGATTCGTGGTCTATGCCCGTGTCAACTATGGCGTGAACCTGTCGTGGGAAGACGCACACACGTTCCGAAACACGTTCTTCAAGAAGTATCCACGGTTGTTGGGGTATCACACGGCGTACAAGGACTTCGCTAAGCAGAACCGGTTCGTCAGGACACCGCTGGGGCGCATCCGGCATCTGCCGCTGATCAAGTCTCCCAACCAAGAGGTGGCGTCGAAGGCGGAGCGGCAGGCCATCAACAGCCCTGTGCAGGGGACGTTGACGGACATGGTTCTCTGGACCATCGGGCTGGAGCATAAGTCTGGACTCTCAGAGATTGCTCCGTGCTTCGGTGCGTGTCACGATAGTATCCTCAACTATGTGCCGGAGGATCGAGTCGATGAGATTGTGACCAAGCAACTGGAGCAAATGGAGAACCTGCCCTTCAATAAGGTCGAGTGGACTCCCCAGTTGAAGTTCGTAGCGGACGCCAAGTTTGGACAGAACTGGGGTGCGCTGCAGAAATTCCAGAGGTCGTCATGACTACTACTCCATGGTGGGCGGGTGGCAGCAAGATAGAACACCAGCATCAGTGCCCGGTCTGCGGGTATGTGATGGACTCGGTCTGCACAGCTTACGTGGACGGTATGGGAGAGGCGTCACAGCCCAAGGCCGGAGACTTGTCCATCTGCGTGGGGTGCTGGTCCATCGGGATGTTCGAAGAGGGAGGCACGTTGCGGGTGGCTACGTCCGAGGAATGCGAGCAGGTTCCTGACTGGGTGCGAGCCCGGATTGCGTTGCGGGAGTCGGAGACGATGGATCGTCCGTCTTGACAAACGAAACTCCCGTGTGCTAAGCTAGAGCCTCACAGTCAATGGAGTGATCAGGAGCACCACACATGCAGTTACCAGTAGGATTTACGCCCGCAACGTTGGATCGGGTAACGGAGTTTTTTGCCGATGAAAAGCTCGGAGAGTTGCTCTTTGCCCACATGGGGGATCCCGAGGCCAAGACGAAGATCGTGGACTTGGAGTCGCGGAAGCTGATTCAGTTCGCGTTTGCCCCCAACGGTGAACCGGCGTTGTTCATTGCTTCCAAGGAGCGATACGCCACGGTCGAGGAGCACGCCTTTGCTGAGAAGCTGGTGTCGTTCTGGGACCGTGGGGGGAAGTTCGATTCCCGTGACGGACGCATCATCACGAACGATGACATTCCGCCGCACGTCTACCGCATCTCGACGCCGGAGGGCGAGGTGGCCGTGGTGGAGTCGGTGGCGTCGAAGCTCCTGAAGCTGGGACTGATTCACGAGCACGATGGCAAGTTGTATGGACCCTCCAAGTTGCTCGTGGAGCAGTGGATCCATGAGAACGGCGTCTGTGACTTCTGCTCAGAAGAGCACCCGAAGCATGCGGTGATGATCCCGGAGTTTTCTCTCGGTGATGGTATCACCCAGAGTGTCGGCGGGTGGGCGGCATGCGATACGTGCCACACGATGATCGTGGAGAGCCGGAAGACAGACCTCCTTCGGCGGGCCATCGAGGCCAGCAGCGGTGGACGGTTCACGGCAGCGGCCCTACAGGGCCTCCACAAGCGGTTCTGGAATGCCTATGAGGCGAAGATCGATGCCGCAGGCATCGGGGCGGGCTTGTTGGATTTCGTGGAAGACCGCATCAACCCGGAGAGGGAGTTCATCAATCCCAAGCTGAAGGACCGTGACCGTCGCGTGGAGGCGATTCGTCGCCTGACCGGCCTGACCACCGGGGAGTTCGCGGCACTGGAGCGTGGAGACGTGCTTCAGAACGACGTGGTCAACAAGCTCGTGGCATGGCGGAAGAAGTTTGGCATCAACGATATTGGAGAGCGGAAGGTGGCCGAGATGCTAAACAGCTTCGACCGTCCTCTCCCACCCAGTAATGTGCCTCACTGGCAGGTTGCGCTGGACCAGAAGTTCGCTGCCATCAACAAGCTGAAGTACATTGAGCACGCACCGGGGATGAAGAACAACCCCATCTTCTCTGATTTGATGGGTGACTTGTCGGCGCTCCGGGCGGCAGACGCCTACTCCTTCAGTGCCGAGACGATGCACGCCATCCTGATGGGGGCACAGACCATCCCGCATGAGTCCACGCTGGACTCCGTGGAACTACCATCCACGATGGCTGGGTGGTACTGGTTTGCAGAGCCCTTTCCGGTCACTGCAGCCCCGCTGACTTCCGATACCACCGCTGCCCTGCTCTGGTCATGGGATCGCCACAGGAAGACGCCCACGCTGTGCTTCTCGGCCTACGTGGTGGAGGAGCGGGATCCGGAGCGGAAGGGGGAAATCAATCCCTCCGCGAAGTGGATCTGGCCGCTGGAGATGTCCTTCCACGAGATGATCGCCCTGAACACCCAGCTATACCGGAATGCCTACGGACCCGGTGGTCCCTACGCGAATCAGGAGCCGGAGTTCTTGATCGGGGAGGAAGGCACCATCAAGGTTGTCTCGGAGATGAGCCTGTTCTTCCTGATGTCCTGCGTGTGGTTCCGGCAGACGGTCCCCGGCAGCAAGCGGAAGATCGAACCCAAGCTCACCCAGACCCCCGGTCACATCGAACGGCACGCCCGCAAGCGGTATCAGCGGGAGCAGAAGCTGAAGGAGGTTCCGACCGTCCGGGTCATTGCGCTCCGCAAGAGTGCTGTGACAGAGTATGTGGAGCCGCACACCTCGCTGGAGACTTCGGTGCGTCACCTGAAGGTCCGCTTCGTGGTCAGTGGGCACCCGAGGCTGCAGCCGTGTGGTCCCGGCCGGAAGGACAAGAAGCTGATCTGGATTGACCCGTACCCCAAGGGTCCGGAGGATGCGCCGTTCAAGGGTCCGGACGACAAGGTGTTTGCGGTGGTGCGGTGATGGGCACTGTCAGAGTGGACCATTGCCCGGACTGTGGTCAGATGGTGGGTGACCTGTATTTCCACCAACAGAAGCAGTGTTCAAAAAGAATCATGGAAGACAAACGCCTGTATCCACGGGCGTCTCCCCTGAGTCGGGCCTTGCGGGAGATTGCCAAAGGCAAGAAGCTCTCGTCTCTGCAAGTGCCCATCGTGGAAGACGCGGCCAGCCACATCGAGGAGTTGGAAGACCGGTTGCGTGACTTCTCCAACGTGGTGGAAGAGGTGATGCCTGACGTGTTTCCAGACCAGCAGGCCAAGTTGCGAGAGGCGATTGCCTCTGCTCGGAAGTGGTAGTCCATCACAAGTGCAATTAATTGCAGGACGGTATGTGGAAGATCCGAAGTACTACCAAGCTCGATAACCACAAGAAGCCCAAGTACTGGTCGCGTGAAGTAGGGTGGACGTGGAAGGACACCTCAGATAGTTATACCACCGAGGAAAAGGAGGCGATGTACACGCCAGTCGGGGGTGTGTGGGAAGAGCAACAGAACGAGTAACGCACGATTCTTCTGAAGGGAAAAGCTCATGTTTGACATGTCTCGTTGTCCGCAGAATGAGGAAGAAGCTAAGGCGTGGTTCTTCGCTGGCATAGGCCAGCAGATCGGCGCACCGGCCACCAATTGGGAAGCCATCATGACCAACTGTGGTCTGCCTCCCGGCTATGGTCCCGGTATCAAACCCACCGCCGCGATGCCGTACTTCGCGTTCACCCAACAGTTCTCCGGTGGCCCGAAGGGCCGCATCTTCCTCCCCTCCAACCAGCCTGATGAACTGGGCTACTACACGAGGTGCATTCAGTACCTCGATGACGCCGCGCAGACGTATTCGACGCAGGCGGCAGCGGCCAAGAAGCAGGGCAAGAAGGTCGAACTGCCTGACTTCACGAAGCTCGCTTCCCAGAAGAGCGCAGGCGGCGGGCTGGTGTGGTCGTGGTACTGGGTGGCCGGGAACGAGTACTCCCCGGTGCAGGGGGCTGACGGTGCGCCCGGAACGGGAACCGGTGGCGGCGGTGGCGTCTCCGGCCTGAGCGAGCAGCAGGTACAGGCGATGATCGACAAGTCGCTGGAGGGCTACGTCAAGGTCACGGATACCGTGGCCATGAAGATGGCGAGCGGCCTGTACGTGTCGTTCGTGGGTGGCGGTCCCACCAAGGACGGGGATGCCATCGACTTGGTCGGCAAGAAGGAAGTTCACGACTGGGAGTCGGTCAAGCTGGAGAAGGGCGAGCGGGAAGGCTAAGCACTCGTCGTCCAGACGTTGGTGCGTCCGCACAAGTCCGATCTAGCCCTTGACTGGATAGCGACTGGGTATACACGGTCGCGGTGAAGGTTTCCAAGGGGGTGGCAGACGATACCCGGACAAGATCGCCAGCTTGTTTCCTTTTGCCCTGTCAGTGAGCAGGTTAACGGCTTCCACGTTGGGCGGCATACAAGGTTGGGGGTGGCTTGGGGCATTTCGCAGATGCCCCAGTCCAATACCGGATGAAGGGCCATCCCCAACTTACGTTACGATGACCCTATGGTTGCTCGTCTTCAGTTCGAAACCCCAGAGCGTATCGCCCAACGGTTCTGGAAGCGGGTCAACAAAGAGGGTCCAGTCCATCCGATACTGGGCACTCGGTGTTGGTTGTGGACGGGAGCCAAGGCCACGCAGTGTCGAGGGCAGGCGGGACGCTACGGCACGTTGAAGGTGCTCGGTATCTCTACGCGAGCCCACCGCTACGCATGGACCCTCTTCTTCGGAGAAATTCCTGAAGGCAAGTGCATTCTGCAAGTGTGCAAGGTCAATGAGTGTGTGAACCCGGCGCACCTGTTTATCGGCACCCGCACACCCAACGGTTGACAAATCCTTCACGTTGGTGCTACACTGGTTTTCTGTTCAAGGAGTGAGCCGATGACGAAACCAGCGATGCGGATGCAAGTGGCCCTAACGACACCCGAGGGTTCGTTCCTGCAGGCCGAGGTGGTGGGAGAATTTGAAGCCTTCCAGACCTTCCAAAAGGCCGGTGGTTACTGGGAACGCTTCGCCAATGCGAAGTATAGCGCAGGGAAGCCCTGTGGCGGAGTTGTAATACAGCGGGCAGATTTGCCAAGGGTGTGGGATGTGCCGGTTGGGGGCCGGATTCGCTAAAAATTTGGTGCCCAGCACCGTAAAATCTCCGTTGCAATTGAGTGCAGAAGTCCGTAGACTGTCAGCATCCGGAATCCAAGCAGACGATTTGCTAAGGGGTTGGCATGCTGAAGTTGACGGAAGGCACCCAGAAAACGGAGCGGCCGGAGCCTAAGATCACGTTCATTCAGAAGGTCATCAAGAATGAAACGTGGATGGTCATGGCGCAGTCGGCGGTGGAACTGGAGGATGAATTCTCCAGCCTCTATTACACCGCAGGCCAACAGAACAACCTCTTCCTCCAGCCCCCCTTCGAACCCAATGTCCTATTGAGTCTCGTCCAGACGAACAACGTCCTGAACCAGTGCATCGAAGCGATGGAAGTGAACATCGACAGCACAGGTCACGAGTTCGTTCCGACCGAGGAGGGCAAGGATATCGACAAGTCCGAGGAGAAGATTGCCCAGTCCTTCTTCGATGAGCCCTACCCCAACACCTCCATGACAGAAATCCGGCGCAAGCTCCGCCGCCAGATGGAATCCATCGGCTATGGGTTCATCGAGGTGCTGCGGAATGTGGCCGGGGATGTCGTGGGTATGCGGAGCGTAGAGACAGCCCACATCCGGATGGTGAAGCTGGACAAGCCCATTCAGGTGAAGAAGAAGGTCGAGCGGGATGGGAAGGAAGTGGAGTTGACGCTCTGGGAGCGTGAACGGCGCTTCGCTCAGACCGTGGCCCTGAACCAGTTGGTGTATTACCGTGAATTTGGCACAACCCGAGAGGTCCACCGGGACACCGGGGAGTGGGAGACGGAGGAGAAGAAAGTCCCGCCTGAGAAGCGGGGGTCGGAGTTGCTGCTGTTTGGTATCAACCCCGATATCACCACACCGTATTATCTCCCCCGTTGGATCAACCAACTGCCATCGGTTATAGGCTCCAGAGCCGCAGAGGAACAGAACCTGCAGTTCTTGGATGCCGGAGGTCTACCGCCCGCTATTGTCTTCATTCAGGGAGGCACGCTGATCAAGGACACATCCGACCAGCTACGGATGTACCTATCAGGTCTGAACAAGAACAAGAACCGGGCGGTAGTCGTTGAGGTCCAGTCCTCCAGTGGTTCGCTGGATGCGGCTGGCAAAGTGGATGTGAAGGTCGAACGCTTCGGCTCTGCTCAGAGTCAGGATGCGATGTTCACGACCTACGATGAGACGACCAAGGAGCACATCCGCATCGGCTTCCGTCTCCCCCCGCTCTTTCTTGGCTATGCAGCGGACTACAACTTCGCTACGGCCCAGACCAGCTACATGGTGGCCGAGGCACAGGTCTTCCTCCCCGAGCGCACGGAATTCGATGAGGTGATGAACAAGACCATCATCAAGGAACTGAAGCTCAAGACGCTCCTGTACAACTCCAAGCCCATCACCCTGAAGGATGTCGCCACGCAGTTGCAGGGGTTGGAATTGGCCATGACCGTCGCCACGCGTGAATCCTTCCTGAAGGAGATGAATACCATCACCACGATGAATTTGGAGATGGCGGAAGTCCCGGCACAGGGTGCGGGCGACATGCATGAACCGCTGAAGAACACGCCAACCGCTGATGAGACGCCGTCTGGAGAACTACCCGCTGCGATGGAGTCGGTGCAACCCGCACTCAAGCCTGCTCCTCCGGAGAAGAAGGACGGACCCAAGGAAGTCGGGGCTATGGAAGAAGCCAAGGCTATGGCACGGGAGAAGGCCAAGGCCAAGTATCGCAAGGCGGCAGGCGATCTGATGTCTTTGGTGCAGGAGTACGCCATCTATCAGGGCCTCCTCCCACAACTCGCACAGAAGCAGGAACTGACGGCGGAGCGAGCCGCAGAAATCAACCGTGACATCGAGACACTGACACCCGAGGATGCCCGCGCCTTCAACAGTCTGTTGGCGATGTATGTCTTCGGGTCTGATGACGCAGACTTGTCGTCGCTGGTTGCGGCCACGAGATGAATGGCTAAAACCGTTGATCTTCGCACGTATCTCCTGCTGGAGCGAGCCTTCGTCCGTCGTCTGCAACGGTCGTGGCGGATGCTTTCCGCCCCCACGTATGCCCTGATTACCCAAGCCTGTCTCGACCACAAGTGGGATGAAGCCCGCCGTCTTGTGCCAGAATTGGACATGACCGAGGTGGGCACGGAGAACCGCGAGTGGATTACCTACATGCTCCTCTCCTGCGCGGTCTTTGGTGCAGGCACCGTGAGGAAGGGGAGGCCGTCCTTTGTCGGTGTGGGCACCTTCGATACCTTCCTGAAGCAAGTCACCAACAACATCCTGACTTATCTGGAACTGTCAGCCACGGCACAGGTGCAGGAAGAGGCCCTGCAATCAATTGCAGAAGACGAGGCCAAGACCAAGGCCCAGAAGCGAGAGTATGTCCGTGATAAGGCCGGGAGGTTTGCCGAAACCGAGGGAGATACCGCACAGGAAGAGAGCACGGATACCGCTATTGGCCTGATCCATAGGGGCGTGGTGCGGGTGCGAGATTTGAAGGGACGGGATCCCTATGCCTCTGAGCACCGCCAACTCTGGATGACGGATGCATTTGCGACCGAGCGGTTTCGGTACAATCGCGGCAGGATTGTGTGGTTGGATACGCCGAATGCCGAGGATTATTTTGCCGTAGAGAACCACTTTGTCCATCGAGGGTGGCCGGTCATCGGACACTTCGGCCAGACCCGTGGCAATCGGTTGCCGGAACCCACACCCACTCTTAAGTGGGATGAGCACAAGCACCCACGGGACAAGGAGGGGCAGTTTGCGGCGACCGGGGCTACCACCGAGGTGCTGGACGTTACGGACCCAGAGGGCAGTGGGCCGGAGCGGTTGAAGTGGAGGACGTTGAGCAGGGAAGCCGGGGAGGCGTTCGATGTCTTCATGGAAGCCAAGACTGCCCATCGAGCCAACGTGAACAAGGCGACGGATCGGTTGGAGGAATACTCCAAGACGCACCCAGACGCCTCCGTAGAGGAGATAGAGGCCGAGATTTGGAGCGATCCCGAATACCTCCGGACGAAGAAGATCGCCCAAGCGGCTGAAAAAGCGAAGAACGAAGCGGACGCCAGACTCCGGTATCAAGAACCGGAAATGATGAAGGAAATAGTCCGGAACGTGGCCTACGGCGTGGCCGTGGACATGGGCGTGGATCCCTACATCATCAGCGTAGTGCATAAGAACCCTCCTGAATTCATGGTTGGGGAGAGGCAGTTCACAGAAGCTGGCCATTACACGCCGTCCAGCCGGTTGATTGAACTGAATGCCAAGAACATCGGGTATGCGGACACACCCATGTTGAAGGGCCTCGTGTCGCACGAGGTGTCGCACTTTATCTATCACCGGCTGAAGGACGAAGTCGAGCGGGAGAGTGAACGCTACAAGATGCAGTCGGATCATTACCACGACAAGAAGAATGCGTGGTTCTACGAACGATTTAATCAACCCGGCGAGTTTGGGCTCAGCGGGTATGGTCCCATTACCGTAAAGCCGGAGTGGCGGGAGCGAGTGGAACAGGAGTTCCCCGCCTCCGCTGTCTGGTCGAAGCTCTCTGGTGGTGAGATGTTCACCGGCATCTCCGATGAGATGAAGGCGGAGAACGGTCATAGCGCATACGCCAAGTCCTACTGGGAAAAATCCGCTGTGAATAAGGCGGGATCCTATGACAAGGCCATCAACGAGACGGTGGCCGAGGACACCCGGTATCTGGTGCATGAGAAGAACAAGGGGAAGGGCGGAGCCGGGTGGCATGAGCCGTCCAAGCCGTCACCAGACTCCCAGTGGTTAGCGTTCACCAAGGCCATGCACACGTGGTATTTGGAGGGCAGTGAGTTTCGACGGGCAGGCGTTGAGCGCATTCGGGCGGAGTATGCCAAGCGGAAGGCCATATGATTCCCGAACCCATCACTATCGACGGTAAGTCAGGCACCGTTGTCTATCTGGACAACGAGTGGCATCCGGTATCTCCGGAGCAGGCCACGATGGCGAAGGTGTTGTTCAATGACGGCACCGCTTCGTTCTTCTTTGCGGAGGAGCCGTCGAAGCCCGAGGGCATCGGTGGCCTGACCCGGAAGTTCGATGAGGCTCAGCACCCCAGAGGGGAGGACGGGCGGTTCAAGGAAGCCTCCCAACCCCGTGTGTTCAATCGTCCATCGGATGTGAAGTCTTATGAGTCGTGGGGCGGTGGGACTCGATGGGGGTGGGTTGATCCTAAAACTGGTGAAACCACCGGGATGCTGTTGACCGGTGAGCCTATTCCACGTGAAGGGATTCCTCCGAAGCTGTATCACGTCACCACGAATGCCCCAGCCGTGGAGTCGTCAGGAGTGCTCCTTGGGCAGCTAGGCGACACAGGGTTGGGTGGAGGGCAGGCCCAAGGGGTGTCGTTCACGGCGAGCCCAGAGGATGCGGTGGTCATCCAGCGGGAGTTGCGGCGAGCCGTCAGGGTGGCCAGAGGGGAAGACCGTATTGAGGATCTAGACCGGTATGCGCGGGAGGATGAACAGGAAGCTGGACTGCCTCCGCACACGCTGGATGATGCGGTGCAGTTCGCCAAAGACCAGTGGGGACCGAATCAGCAGTCGATTGAACACACTTTCATCTGGGACAAGGATCTGCCCGAGGACAAGCGAGGATATGTCGGTCCTCCGCCACCTCCCGAGGAACAGGAGCGGTTGCGTCGTAGTTCGATGAACGATGCGTTGAAAGCCTACCTGCAGATTCGTGGCAAGCACGATGTGGAATACCCGCTGCTGAAGAATCCACTGCTCTTCGGGCGGCAGGAGCATCTGGCGAAGCTGAAACCAGAGGACGTGCAGATTCTGGAAGCGTCTGCAGAAGACATTCCGCTTGAAGCCTTGGTCACCACCGGCTCCGACAAGTTCCTCCATGAAGTCCGGGTCTATGCGGATGTCCCGAGGCGGCGGAAGGCGGCACGGGATTATGTCCGTGAACCTGCAGGCACGTCTGAGGGTGGGCAGTTTGCCTCCACAGGGACATCAGGTGTCTCTGCCTCCGATCCCGTGTTGGCCGTACAGGCTAAGGCTGGGATTGCCGCCGTTGAGAAGCTGTTACCCGAGGCCATCAAGACCGCCGAGTATTCTTCTGGAGAACCGCAGGACTGGGATTCGGTGTCCGAGGAAGGGCAGGAGGAGGCGTATCACAAATACGTTGAGAATGCCTATGACGACATAGAAGTGGACACGTCATCGTTGAGTATGGATATCAAAGATGACTTGAAGAAGGACAACCAGAAGGTCTTGGATGAAGCCGTGGAGGACGTGGAGCGGCAGTTGTCCTACGAGTCGTTCATAGACGAATTTGGGGCTCAACGGGCATTGCCTGTCGAAGGGGAACGGTATACCACCACCCATGAGGGTGAGGTTCAAGAGTATGTGTATCCGGCCAAAGTAGAAGAACAGTTCCAATTAAAGAGGACGTTGGACATTGAGACGTTGGACTATGGCTACGGCGACGATGAAGACGGTGTGGTGGCGTTGGATTGGGACAAGCTCCGGTTCACCAACGGACAGGAACTGAACGAAGACCAGAAGGAAATCGTCAGACGAGCGTGGGATACGGCATACGAGAAAGCCTTTGAAGACAAGTTCCAAGAGGAGCTTGATTCTGATAGCTACATGGAAAAAGTCTCGGAGATGCGGGATGAAGCCGCCAGAGAACAATGGAACAACCTCGATGACGATGAGAAGCTGCAGTACTTCCAAAACTATGTTTCTGGACGGTATGGTGGGCGCAATTGGCAGCGGCAGATGCGGGAGGGAGAGCCCAAAGAGTGGGTCACCGGAGTGGAGACGGGGAAACACTCCGATGAGAACTATGCCCGCACCCATGCCATTGCCCTGAAGCTGGCGGAGCTTCGCACGGAGCAAGTGCTGGAAGAGCGTGGGTTAACAGGAGCTAAGAAAAAGCCTGAGTATGAAATTCGGGAAGTGACGGTTGATTACGATTCAGGCAGCAAAATCGAATGGCACGTCTTCGACAAGGAATCTGGAAAGCTGATCACCGGCACGGATACTGAGGGTGGGGCCGAGGCGGATGCCGAGGAGTGGGCGAGGACTGAGCAGCTACGAGGGAACATCAAGACCCCCCAGATGATTTCTGATGTGTGGGACCAGTGGAAGCGGTCGTCCAGCGATGGGCTGTCGATGTCCGTGCAATTGGCTGCAGCCCGAGAGTTGGGCGGGCACCATCGGATGACCCCCGAGGAAGTCATTGAGGCCGAGGCAGAAGCCAAGCCGTATGGGGGTATCCCCGTCATCCAAGCCTATGTCCGAGCCCAGTGGGAAACCACGCAGATGGTGATGGATAAGGCAGGAGCCGACAAAATCGAGGTCTACCGTGGCTTGATGTTGCCCGGAAACATGGTCAATGCCACCACACGGGTGTATCTTGATGAAGCAGGTAACAAAGTCACCACTTCTAACATCACGACAGGCATCGACAAAGTTGTGAGTAGGCCCTATGTGGGTTTCGATTTTGACGGTGAACACTTCGTGGTGCATAAGGAGCGGCGAGAACCCAAGAGCATCACGGAAATCGCACCGGAGACGTGGCATCAGGTGGATGACGCCACAAAGGCTAAGGTGAAGGAGCAGTGGGACAAGGATGCGGCTGACACACTGGTGGATCCGGAGATAGCAGCGTTAGATCCGGAGCGGGGCAAGCAGATCATTGACAAGCTGTATCAAAAGCTGGGGGATGATGGTCGATTCGACCTGATGCACACGTATGCCGCGCAGGGTAGGATTACGCTCCCGAAGTTCGACCTTCTACCCTATGAGACGGATGAGGAAGCCATCGAACGCCGGTTGACCAATTATCTCGGTAGCTACAGCGGGAACACCTACGTGAGACTCCCTGATTTGGTCCTGCAACGGTCGGGAGCCCAGTCCACGACGGGCACACCCTCTGTCGCCAACTCGTGGGGTGGTGTCGGGGGCTTGCCGGAGAATCCCACTCGTGTGGTCATCCGTATCGAGGCCCCACCCACATCGGTCTTCTCGCTCCCCGTCTACGGACAGAATTCGCAGGAAGAGCACGAGACGGTGGTGCTGGGCACCAAGGACAAGTGGCTGTGGGATGCATGGCAGCACCGAGCCCCCACGTTTGAGACGCACACTATCACGGGAGCACCGATGCCGAAGAAACCACTGGAAGTGGAGTGGCCCAAGCCTGTTGATTATGACACCGAGCAGGCCCTGAAGGCCGAGAAGAAGCCGCTCGTGATAGACATGCAGGCGGAAGACCGTGGCAAGCCCCACTGGATGAGCACGGTGGATTGGGCCAAGGTGGAAGAGACGGAGAAGTAAATGCCCCGGAACATGCGGCAATTGATTGCAACTGTCCGGGCCATGCTCCGGCCCCCGTATGCCACGGTGCTCAAGTGGAGTGAGAGTCAGCCACGTGGCCCAAAGGGCTCTCCGACTGGTGGGCAGTGGGTGAAGGGTGGCGGGAATGCGTCGATGTACGGGACACGGATTCTTCCGTCGTCTACGGAAATTGATCGAATGCCGCAGGGCACCCCCAAAGTCATCGCTCGTGGGCGACACGCGGGGCGAGTAGGGCGAGAAGAGAGAGAACGCCGGGAAGAGCGTGAAGCAGCGGAAGCGAAGGCCAGTGGCGGGGTGGCTGGGTATGCCACCATCATGAATGCTCCCATGGGCACGGGATTCAAGAATCGCCCCCGAGCAGCGGGATTTGATCCCGCAAAAGTTGCACCACCACCCAAAGATCCTGTCAATAAAGAGGTATTGCATGCTCTCACCAATGCTGAGGTGAGTCGAGTAGTCAAGGGCCTCAATGACGGTGTGAACGTCTCCGTCAAGGTGGAGATGGACGACCCGAACCACACCAAGGCCGTGTACAAGCCAGAGGCCGGGGAGCAATGGGGTTCAGGCTTTGCCAACGGGCAAATCGAAGACTGCATTACCAACAAGGATTTCTCTCTCGCAGAGCGGGAGGCCATGGCTTCTGAGGTGGACCGAGCCCTTGGTCTAAAGTTGGTGCCCACGACGGTCCTCCGCACGTCTCTCGATGTTGAAGGTATGGATACCTCCAGTGAGAACGAGGTGGTCTGGGACACCTATGAACTGCGGGGGATGTACGACGAGTACAAGGAGAAGGCCCAAGAAGACGCCATGGATGCGGTCGGCGGCGAGATGGCTGACCTGTATCAGGAGGCCCAAGGCGAGCACGTCAAGGACATCGAGAACCGCGCCCAAGAGATGATGGACATCTGGAATGAGGAGGTCAAGGACTTCCCCGACGAAGGCCCCTACGGAGCCGTGGAGGAGCTACAGAGGCACCCCAAGCTCCCTATGGGGTCAGCCCAGTCCTTCAGGCGACAGGAGCCACAGGAGAAGGCCCTGAACCCGCTGGAGGTGTTGGACGAGGCAGGCGTGGATGTCAGTGCAGGGATGAGCAACCACGAGAAGGACCGGGTCCGTGCCATCCTCCGCCAGCGGCTGGAGGAGGGGTATCAGGAACTAGCCGATGTGAGTCGGCAGGAAGCCCGTGACCACCTCGACTACGACCAGTGGATGGAAGAACATCAGGATACTGAAGGCCGGTTGTACGAGAGCAAGATCAAGACCTTTACCCGGTGGGCCGAGGATAACGGCTACAACCGGGGCGAGGGTGATTCTGATCGGGGAGACAGGAATTCCGAGGCCCCCCATCCCAATGGGGGTTCCCTCCAGCACTTCATCTCTGGGCTGGACGGGTATGGAAGCCCGTCCACGGATGACATCACCAAGCTGGCGGTGCTGGACTACGTTATCGGGACCATGGACCGCCACGGCGGCAACCTGATGTACCACGGGGATAGCCCAGTGGCCATTGACAACGGCTACAGCATGCCCGCCCCCAACGATCCGGATGAGCCCGACGACTTCACCTATCGGTCCCGTGCCGTCAGGGATTGGAGGGACGGAGGACGAGGGGTGGACGGTGTGTCTGAGGACCAGCGTGCGCCCATCCTGCAGGCCCTAGAAGCCACGGACTGGAAGGCACTGGCAGACCGCCATCCCAACATGTCTCAGGGGGAGCGAGACGCCTTCTTGGGGCGTGTGGAGCGTATGCGGGACGCTCTCCAGACGGATTTGGGCCTGTATCGGCTGTGGAAACAGCAGGATTTAATGGGTTAACCGTGCTATAATAGGGCATGTGAGGAAATCATGCATGTCAATTTGAACGATTATACGGAATTTGGCAAGGTCAAGCTGATGGCGACGATTCGGGTGTCGAAGGGTCAGCTTCAGGTGGAAGGCAAAATTCCACCGGGTATTCGTGGGGAATTGGAAGACCAGCACCAGCGGGTGACCGAGGATGAAGCGTTCCTCCGGTCCCTGCCCAAGGTCTTCTCCGGCACCTACGTCCGAGCGCAGTTCGTGGCCTGATGCTCAGGATCCTGACGGAGCCCGTGCAATTAATTGCACCCTCGCTGGTGGGGGTGCTGAAGTACGCCCCTACGCAGACCCGAGCCCCCAAAGGCACGTCAACCGGAGGGCAGTTTACAGGTGATCCCACGCATGCCCGAACTGCTGATGTCACGCAGATGCAGTCGGCGTTTACTGGGGAAGCTGAGCGTATGGCCCCCGGTATCACGCCCCGAACTCCGGGACAACGTGCCACCGTGAAAGAACAGATCCAGCGGGAGTTGACGACGCGATTGTACGCACACTCGGCGTTTACAGGCATGTCACTGGAAGACGTGTCTGCTTGGGTTAAGGGTAAAATTGATTTGTGGGCGGAGACATCAGGTGATAGTGACGTGGATGCCGGGGTCATGCAGTTGGCGGTCCAAGCGGAGTTTGGACTGCACGGTGCCGCCACGGACCACATTACGAGTGCCATCAAACAAATGCACGGGGTGGGGATCAAGCTGCCGGAGAGAGAAGGCGCACGGCTCCGAGCCTTTGCACGCGCTGAGTATGAGCGCACGCAGGAGTGGTTCAAGTCTCAAGGCATTATGCACGTCACCGCGTTTCGGGGGATGGACGATCCTGATGATGCACTGGGCTACGGTTACGAAGACATCACGATGCAACCGGCGTCGTCATGGACCACAAATTTAGAGATTGCGTTTGCGTTCACGGCGGAGAAGGAGCGGCCCAAAATTCTCTCGGCGCGAGTTCCGGTATCTCAGGTGTTGAGTACGTGTGTGACCGGGCGTGGGTGTTTGATTGAGCATGAAATAATCCTGATGGGCAAGCCGCAACGCGCCCGTGTGTTTGGCGTGAGCGGGGATACGTTTTATGTGGATGGTCCTGAAGTCCAAAAGATTCGACGGACATTGGAATGAACATCGACGCTATCCTCACGAACGCCGATTGGCCGAAGCGGACTCCAGACAAGTTTGCGGATCTGGTCCAAAAGTACGATCCCAATCAGCCCCGTGGACCGAAGGGCTCACCAGAGGGCGGGCGGTTCACCAAGGCTCAGATGGCGTTTCTGGAGCAACATGGGGTGCAACGCCGAGGCACACCCGCCGCTGAGATGCAACGGGAGCCCTTGCCGAAGACACTGGCAGAGGCCGAGGATCGCATTCGGAATGAACCCAACGAACATGCGTTTCTGATCCGAGATGGGAAACCCGTCAAGGTCACAGGTGATGACGATTCGCACCACATTCGGATGGGGGGCATGACGGAGGCGGATCTGAAGGATGTCGTGTTCACGCATAACCATCCGTCTGGGTTTGGGCTGAGTAACAAGGACGGGATTTCAGCCGCTCGTTTCAATATGCTGGAGATGCGGGCGGTGACAAATCTCGGTACTCATATCATTCGACGGACAGGGACGGAGTGGCCCCCGAATTTTGCGGAGGAGTTGAAGGAACTAGACGGCATGCTTCGTGGCATGTTGGGCATGCAGATCCATGATCAGGAAATTACCGCTGACGAAGCGAATGCGCTGCATCATTTTCTCATTTACGAGCGATTGCAGAAGAAACTAGGCGGCTTCGTGTTCACTCATGAGTCCAAGGGTCATGGCTAAGGGGCTGTGGCTTCTGACCCTCCCATTCTTCTTAGGCTGTGCTTTGTTCGTGACCGTGCGGGAACTGGTGAGACATGACTCCTGAAGAACTGCTGATTGACGACCACGAGTTTGAGACGCCCATCTACGTCTCCGTGCAGGAATTCACACGGAAGTGGGAAGAGGCGAAGCACCGTCGAGACAAGGCAGGCCGGTTCGCAGATACCGCCTCCGTCACGGTCGGGGACCGCCAGATTGCCGTGGTCAAACCCCGTCGAGCCGCCAAGGCTGGGGATGTGATGGTGCCGCTGGACGTGGTCCGGTTCGATGAGGAATTCCAGCGGGAGGAAGGGTTCTATCTTGGAGTCGGAGGCCATGGAGGCATCGGCAACCGCTACGAACGCTTCGGGCAGTTCATCGGACAAGCAAACTCCATTGAAGCCGCCGAGGTTACGGTCCAAGAGAATGGCCGGGTAGGGTTCACCAACGGACGCCACCGGTATGCATGGCTTAGGGACCAAGGGCTCACCTCCATCCCCGTGGCGATGACCCCGGAGTCAGCCAAGCACGCCAAGCGGTATGGGCTCCTCGCTCCAGTGAAGAAGGCGTGGGATGAGAGCCAGCATCCACGGGATGCCGAAGGGCAGTTTACCGCACAAGGTTTGGTGGCGTTGTTCGCAGAAGGCAAGAGCCCCACAGGCGCACAGATTCTTGTATCAGCAGAAGACTGGGGTTACGGGTCTACTAAGTTCATTCTCCCCAGCGGGAAACGACTCGCTCACATGCAGGATACCCACGCTGCCGCCGCGCATGCGTTGGGGGTGGATCTGGATGATGTGATGCGGGCGGGGATCCTGCGGTATACCCCCGGCTCTGGCGCAGAGATTGGTGCGCCGATGACGAAGGCGCAAGCGCAGCATCTGGTGGATTCCACCATCGAGTCTGGAGGTAATCACCCGTTGTTTGTGGACGTGTTCCATGGAAGGGAACGCTTCGCCAAGGTCTTTGACCCTGATCGGACGAATGCGAATACTGTCCGGAACTGGGTGAATTCGCACTTCAAAGTGCAGAAGGGCGAGCATGCCTTCGGCAATACCCAGATCCAGATCGCCCCTACCAGTTCAGCCGCCATGAGTCTGAACATGGCCCGAGACGCCATCAGCGATGATGACGTGATGGCCAGCGGCAAGGACGTGGATCCCAACCACTTGACCGTCCGCTTCGGCCTCCTTAACGAGGACTTGAACAAGCTTCGCACCTTCATCACCGAACAGACGCCGTTCACTGCATATGTGGAAGGCGTGGAGTTGTTCCCGGTCAGCGATCACAGCGATGGAGCCGTGCCGGTGGTGGCGGTCATCGAGAGCCCGGAACTACGGGACATCGAGGCGGAGATTGGGAACTACGCGGACTTCAAGGAGAAGTCGTTCCCGGTTTACAAACCCCACTGCACACTGGCGTACTGTAAACCGGAGGCCGCACCCAAGTACAAGGACTTGGCTGTGGGAGGCTCTTTTACGGTCCAGAGCATCACCATCAGCCACCAATCTGGGGTGTTGGAGACGATTCCCTTTGGCATGGTGGCCAAGCGGGAGTGGACAGAGGCCCAACACCGTCGTCAGCCCAAAGGCTCTGCCCACGGTGGGGAGTTCGTGGCAGGGCCGAAGGACGCACTGGAGTCCATGCTCCATGGGGAGAAGGTCGGCATCGCACGGGGAGACGTGCGTAAGCTCTTGGAGAAGGTGCTGGAACAGAAAGAGGATCCCAACCTCACCCACCTTCAAGTCGAGGGGATGACCATTTTCGGTGGGGAGGGGTTGGGTATCAAGCGGGAGGACATGCCGCAGGTTCCCAAGGTGCATCGTCGTCAATTTCTGCAGGAAATGGAGGCCAATGGTGTCAAGATTCTGGAGGAGACAGTTGATCCTCTGACACTCAAGCCTACGCAGAAGGAGATTGGTGCCCGGAACGTGGCGGAGAAGCTGGAGCGGTATGAGAAGGGGGGTAAGGTGTTTCCTCCTCTGCTCGTCTCCAGTGAGGGACGCATCCTCGACGGGCATCATCACTGGGGCATGATGGCGGCATTCGCCGTGGACGTGCCAGAGGCCAGAGTCCCCATCTACCGGCTGATGGTCAGCACCAAGAAGGCGCTGGCCCTGATGCATGCCTACAACAAGAAGCATGGTATCGAACGGAAGGCACTGGGACAGAAGAAGGATCCGGTATCGGGAAGGTATGTCACCCCGTTCGTGGACTTCAGCCAGCATGGCAGTCAGCAGTTGCAATTGATTGCCAGCCTGAACAGCAGTCGTCTGGCGACATGGGGCTTCACGGCGGAGGCCGAGGTGCTGGGCATGGCCCGGTACAAGCTCACAGCGGTGTTGGATGGGCGCACCAGTCAGTTCTGCCGGTTCATCGACGGGAAGATTTTCAATGTCCCAGAGGCCCGCAGGAAGGTCATTGAGGTGCTGGAGGTGCAGAACCCGGAAGACCTTCGGGTGGTGCAACCATGGCCCAAACAGACCCGAGCCGCCATGGCCGCGTATGCGGAGATGTCATCAGCCGAATTGACCGAGCGTGGTCTGCATATTCCCCCCTACCACCCCTACTGCCGCACTATCTGCCGAGCCATTGCTTCCAGTGCGGGGAAGGTGCTGAGCACGGTGCCCACCATCCCCGCAGAGGTGGAAGCCTTTCAGCAAGTCACCGCAGCGGACCTGAAGGAGATGGGTGTCGAGGCCACCCCCGAACAGGTAGCCCAGTGGAACGAGCACGTGGGCATGACCCCCGTGGAATTGCTCTCCAAGCTCTCACAACTCCCTCCGCAGGAGGTGATGACCAAGGGGCAGGGAGTCGGGACCAGACCTGTCACCTTCGACGCAGATGGAGACATTGGGTTCAAGGTCAACGGAGAGACACCGTCTGGAGTGGAGTTCAAGCTGAACGCCATACTGGAGCCCTTCACCGGCACGTATTACCTGACACAGGCGGAGTTACTGGCAGGCAATCCCAAGGCGGAATTGCAGTTCCTGAAGACGCTTTTCATGAACTTCATAGAGATGGGGATGAAGTCCTCTGCCACGTCTCTCGCCATCGGAGTGGCAGGCAATGCACCCTATTATGCTCAATTGGGTTTCCTCCCAGACGAATTGGAGTGGGACTCCCTCCGGCTCTATGCCCAAGGGCAGTTGGAGAGTGAGGTGCTGCAGCCGGTGTTGGCGTCATTGACGGCCGAGGACCGACTGCTCGTGGAGCATCTGCTCCAAGACCATTCACCATGGGCGATGTCAGCCCTCGTGGAACTGCCCTTCACCTATGAAGGGAGGACCATTGGGGAGTGGTTATTTGCAGAGGCATCTGGCACGTGGGCGCTGGATCTGACGGATGATTTGCTGGTGGCACAAGCCAGAGGACATCTCGCATGAAGACCCTCAAACCCCTGACCGTGAAGAACATGGATGAGCCGGTGGCGGCGGTCATCACTGCCTCGACCGCTCCGAAGGCCAAAGTTACACAACGGGCGTATCAGCAACTGGTGACTCGTCAAAATGTGACCCCTGAGCGAGCCAAGCAGTTGTTAGGCTGGGGTGAAAAATAGTTGTTGCATTGCCCAGACCTCCTGTAAAATAGCCCCGGCCTTCGTGCAATCAGTTGCAATATAGGAGAGAGCATGCCTCTGCACCATACGGGTCTGGTGTCTCGCCGGGAACTGGACCATCCGGAGGAGAAACCTCGTGAGGTGCCTACCTTTGAACACGTCCTGAAATACAATCCTCATCATGGTCCCGATGGACGCTTCACGAGTGGTGGGAGCAAGCGTGGGCACATTCAGGGACTCAGTAAGCTGCCCGTTCGTGATTGGCCTTCACTTCAAGGCCCGACAGGTGGACGACACATCCCCGGACTGAGTCCCCTCGCTGTTCGTGATTGGCCCTCACTCCAAGCCAAGGGAGTGCAGCGGGCACTGGATGCTTCTGTGAGTGGACCCGCTACTCCTGAAGCGGCCCATATCCGCCGACAGGCGCACACGTCGTTCCAGACCAAGAGTGGACAGAAGCACACGCTGAACCCGGCCAAGAGCACCTTCCGGATTTAGTCATGCCCCTCACGACGGGATTCACGACCCGTGGGTTGGCCCTGAAAGGGAAGGGTCATATCCATACGGACAAGTGGCATCGGTGCATCGAGCACGTGGAGGCCAAGGGCGGCGGCTATGAGCCGCATGCCGTCTGCACCCACGCCATCGGCTACAAGGAATCGATCAATCCGGAGCACCGCACGCCCGGACCCCATGCCTCCGCCAACACACGACGGTTCAAAGAGTCTGCAAAGAGACGCCGGGAGGCGAAGGAAGCTCAGGATTACGCAGCCATTTTGAAGCTCGATGTGCATCGTGTGTTGAAAGACCATAAGTGCTGGGGACATGAGTGCGGTGGAAAAAAGCGTCATCCCTCTGATCCCGCCCCGAATGCGGATGCCAGACCAGCACGGGATGCCAGTGCTAAGCCAGCGGCAGATGCGGACGCTAGACCGTATGACGTAGCCGAGCGGTTGAAGCGGAAGTACTTCAAGAAGTAACCATGCCGTCTTACGTAGCAGTGCTGAAGTTCAATTCGAACCATGACCAGACAGGTCGGTTCGCAGCGGGGAAGTCCAAGGGTGGTACCCTGCACTTCAGGAAGTCACCGGGAAAAGCCAAAGCCCAAGGCGGGTTGTTTGATCTGTTGGACATGTTGCGTGGAAAGAAGACCCCGAAGCCGAAGCTGGGGCCAGTCGTGAAGATCAAGTAGCCATGCCACTCACCGAAGGATTGGTCAGCAGGAAGATGTGCATCGGTCCCCCGACGCAGGGGTATGCCGAGAAGCGCAAGAAGAAGCCTGCCTTTGCGGTGACTTTGAAGTTCAACCCCCACCATGACAAAGAGGACGGGCGTTTTACCTTCGGGTCTGGTGGTGGGAAGAGTGGTTCGAAGCGCACCCCTGCTCAGCAGGCCATACAGGATGCATTTGCCAGACAGGAGAAGAAGCCCGTCCACAAGGTGAAGACCGCCGAAGAGGCCGTCGCACTGGTCCTGAAGGGAGAGAACGTCGAGATTCAGGACACCAAGGACGTGCATACGGTGCTGAAGAAGCTGGGAGAAATGGCTATCGAGGCTAAGAGCAAGGGCTCTAAGGCCCCGAACTTTGATCCCTGCACCATCACCGTCAAAGGCGTCAGCCTCTTCTGCACGGAGAAGATTCGCACGGAGGAATTCCCCCACGGCATCCCTCGCATTGAGATGCCACAGTTCAAATCCTTGACGCCCATCGAGGGAACAGACGCGGACAAGCTCCCACGGGATGATCAAGGAGAGGTGGATGCGAGCGGAGCCTTTCTCTCGCACCTCAAGGAGTTGGGTGTCGCCACTGAGGTGAAGTCCGTGCTTGCCCGGAAGTTGAAGGCCAGTCAGGCCGAGATGGAAGGGTCTAAAGTCGCGGGGATGATGCTCAATGAGAAGCGGAACCCCAAGGAAGCGCACATCTGGGTGTCCAAGGACAACTACGTCATCGACGGACATCACACGTGGGCGTCAGCAGTCGGTCGAGACGCAGAAGACGGCAACCTTGACAACGACATGAAGATGAAAGTCGTCGTAGTCGATATGCCCATGTCCGAGGTCTACCACTTGGCGAAGAAGTGGACTCGTGCGTATGGGTTGCCGGGACATGGGGTGGCAAAGCGTGAATTCAGGCACGTGTTAGCTGGTAGCCAAAAAGGAGAGTAGAAGACATGTCAAGACTCGCAATCATCACGTTCCTCGATCAGCGGACAGGCGGGGACATCGACAACACCCTGCCGGGTGGGCCGGTCTATCCGGGGCAGGGACTGCCCGGTGGTCCGAACTATCCCAGTCAGGGACTGCCCGGTGGCGGGTATCCCTCGCAGGGCCTCCCCGGTGGACCGAACTACCCCTCGCAGGGGCTCCCCGGAGGCGGCTATCCGTCGCAGGGACTGCCGGGACATGGACACCCCGACAATTCGCTGCCCGGATTCCCCGGCTTTCCTGTTCACCTTCCCGTATACCCCTTCGACCCGACCGATCCCGGCTTCGGTGTGGGCCGTCCCGACCGTCCCGATCAGGGTCTTCCCGGCAGCGGTGCTCGTCCCGATCAGGGATTGCCCGGTTCAGGTGCGCGTCCCGATCAGGGCCTGCCGGGTCAGGGTGGACACCCCGACAACACCCTGCCCGGTGGCGGTGCTCGTCCGTCGCAGCCGATTCACGACATCCGTCCCGGCATGCGGTTCATGGTCAAGTGGCTCGTGTGCGGGGGACTGATTCTGGTTCCCGACAACGAACTGCCGTCAGGACCGCCGCCCACGGCCGGTCAGCCGCTGCCGCCGACGCCCGAGCCGAAGAAGTAAGTCGCTAGACAGGGTTGGCAACTGGTTGCACGAAGGACCAGTTGCCAACTTCGATTGAGAAATCCTATGTCCATCGTTCTCAAATCAGATGACCAGCACCTCGTCTATGGCGAGGTGTATGCGCCGAACCGCCCGGATGCACAGGGCGAGTACATGACGGCGTTTGAGATTCGGAAGATGGCGCATGAGTTCATCCGCTCCGGGAAGATGGGGCAGATTGACCTGATGCACGGCAACAAGGTCGTCAAGGGTGCGAGTGTGGTCGAGTCGTTCGTCGCAGACGAGACAGACTCCCGCTTCCTCCCCGAGTCATGGGTGATTGGTGTTCACATCCCTGACGATGCCCTGTGGGCCTCCATCAAGAAGGGTGAAATCAATGGTTTCAGCATGGAAGCCTTGGTGACGCGGCATGACATGGAGTGTGAAGTCGAAATTCCTCCGGTCGTGACCGGCCTCACCAGCAAGCATGAGGATTTGCACCAGCACAAGTTCTTTGTCACGTATGATGAGAAGGGGCAGTTCAAAGGTGGCATTACAGACACGGTGAACGGGCACTATCACAGCATCGTGGCAGGGACTCATACTCAAGACGCCGCAGGCCATCGGCACCGCTTCTCTTCCGTAGACAATGTCCGAATTTTAGGGTAACGTCATGGCGACAATTAAGACGAAGTTGAAGCAGTTGCGGAATGCCGATGTCCGGTACATTTCACTGGTGGACCGGGCGGCGACTCGCATCCCGTTCCGAGTGCTGAAACGCAATAAGGAGAGCAAGATGGGCATTGATCTGACGAAGGTGTTCAAGTCGGAGAACACAGACAAGCCGTACGTCTCTGCCTTGGTGGTCTTTGCCCAGAAGAACGAAGCGGCTGGCAACCAAGTGCAGGACGCCATCAAGAAGTACGGCTTCAAAACGGACAAGGTCCAGAAGTCCGATGATGGCGAAACACTGGTCTACGCCCAGCAGGAAGCCAAGGGTGAGACGATGGTCGTGCGCCTGAGCGACCAGTTGCTGGTCACCGTGGGCGGGCTCCGCACCCCTGAAGGCTGGGTGGGCGCACTGGTCGAGGAGAATGGATTCTTCCCCGACCTGAAGTTGGCCACCTCCGCCCTCCACGAGCAGATGGCGCTCGTGGCCAAGTCCGACAGTCCGCAGGAAGAGGCGCAGGCGGCATTGGAGCACTACGGCTCCTACCTCCAGCAGATGTTCGTCCTCCCGTCCAATGCCTACGCACTGGACGAGGCCATCGGGGAAGTCATCAAGAAGTGCTCCTGCGAGGAGAAGACCGAGGTCACGGACGAGACGAAGACCGAGGTCACGAAGGAGTCGGAGGAAGACGAAGCGGCTCGCAAGAAGCGTCAGAAGAGCCATCCTCCCGCCGAGATGGCCCCCGCCGACGAGGATGCTGATCAGGAACCCCCACCTCCCGACGAGGACGCGAAGAAGGCGGATGTGGCTATCCTCGCCGCCCTGAAGGACATCGGCACGACCGTGGCCGGTCTGTCCACCAAGTTGGAGACGGTCGTCACCGAGCAGGCCAGCCAGAAGAAAGTGCTTGACGAGGTGGTACAGAAAGCTGACACTCTGGGGACCAAGTTGGGCACGACGCTGACCGCTCCCCCGGTGTCCGAAGATCGTCCTGCCCCGGCGCGGATGCGGGTCACGAAGGACGAGGATCCTCGCACGGGGAATTTTGACACTGCGTTCCTGCGTCGTCGCAGGAGCTAGTCCGCAGGAGTTCTTAACGCGGCGTTGATTTTTGAGCAGGAGTAGCCATGACGAACGAGGAAGTCATTCGAAAAGCGGATCTGGCCCTGTCGGATCTGGAGACAGCCGGGAAGTTGAATCCCGAGCAGACGGATCGGTTCATCAGAACGCTGATCGATCAGCCGACGCTGCTGGCTTCCGTTCGCACGGTGGCCATGGGCGCTCCGCAGATGAACATCAACAAGATCGGCTTCGGGACGCGCATCTTGCACCCGGCCGTCTCCGCCACGCCGCTGCCGGAGAATCTGCGGTCGAAGCCTGACCTTGGACAGGTCAAGCTGGAAACCAAAGAAATCATCGCGGAAGTCAACATCCCCTACGACGTGCTGGAAGACAACATCGAGCGGGGCAACGTCAACGTGCCGCTCCAGACCGGCGCGGGTGGTCTGCACCAGACCATCGTGGACCTGATCGCAGAGCGTGCGGCTCTCGATCTGGAGGAGTTGGCCATTCAGGGCGACACCACCAACGTGGGGGATCCGTATCTGGCCCTGAACGACGGCTACCTCAAGATGTCCACGGCGAACGTGGTCAACGTGGGGGGTTCGTTCGACAAGGCGGCGGTAAAGCAGGGGCTGAAGACCATGCCCACCCGGTACCTCCGCAACCGGGCGGCGATGTCCCACTTCGTCTCCATCGACAACGAGACGGAAATCCGGGACCAGTACGGTGCCCGTCAGACGGCACTCGGTGATCAGCAACTGCAGGGCATGCTGCCGGTGTACATCTACGGTTCACGGGTGGTACCCGTGGCCCTGATGCTGGGCACCAGCGGTCTGTTCACCGACCCGATGAACCTCATCTTCGGGATCCAGCGCAACATCATGATCGAGTACGACAAGGACATCCGGGCGCGGGTGTTCATCATCGTGCTGACATGCCGCGTGGATTTCCAGATCGAGGAAGTGAACGCCGTCGTCAAGTACATGGGCATCACCGGGAGCCGGTAGTCTCCCTCTGGCGTTTGGCTGGCTGGCGTTAGCCTTGCACATTTCTGCAGCGGGAGGTAGTACCGTGGCCGAAGACAAAAAGCCCTTGGAAAAGAAGATGGAAGAGCGGACGGAGATTGTCGGTGGAAAGCCGATGACTCCCGAAGAGGCGCAGGAGAACAAGCGGCAGTTGGAGGAAGAGCAGAAGAACATCGCAGAGCCACAGGTGGACCGGAACGTGCCACCCGACTCCGCGATGAACCAGCCGCCGCAGCCGTCGAACCCCGAAACCGTCCGCTCCGCCCGAGCGACCGAGAAGGAAAGCGGTGCGTCGAAGGCGAAGCGCGTGGACACCGCTGATGTGGACCCGGCAGGCGAGAAGGCCCCGGCAGGCTGGGGCAAGAAGCCCACGGTCTACGTCATGACGAACGTGGACGGCGAGAAGCTGCACGTCACCGTCAAGCAGTGGGCCAAGTACGGCCAGAAGTTGCGGGAGAAGGGGTGGACTACCCCGGAGTTCGCGGAAGGCGATCCCGGAGGCAGCGAGGAGATTCCACAGGACGTGGACTGGGGCAAGGACAGCCCGGACGAGACGCTGTACCCGGCCAGCGGTGGTAACCCGCCGCCCAAGAAGTAACAGCGGGAAGGAACACGAGGGGGCCGCTGGCCCCCTCAAGTTTTTGCAATCAAGTGCAATCAAGTGCAAAGGAGTGCGAGATGGCGTTGAAGACGGAGAAAACCGTGGAAGCATCAGCCCCGACAACTGCCAGCAGAGTCGAAACGACGGTCTTGGAACTGGCCCTCTACAAGAACTACACGTGGGGCAACGTGACCTACGAGAAGGGGAAGCCCTATCGGTTCCGGAACAGCGATGCTATGGTGTTGCTGGCGGAGCACGATACCGGTCGGCCTATCTGGCGGATCTACCAGAAGCCCAAGCCCCGGCAGGCACCCCGCAACGAGATTGTGGATGCCACATCGGTGACGGCCACCCTTCCGGTCGAAGAGCCCATGGGCCTGAAGACCGAGAAGCGCATCGACGTGGGCACCGATGATGAGATTGCGGACATCCTGAACCGGGATGGCGGCGATATTACGGTGTAACGATGTGATGGCCGGAGAGTTCCGGGGCTGGCAGTTCTTTGTCACATGGGTGATCTTGATGCTGTTCGTGCTCTGGGTCTGGTATAGTCTGATCAAACTCGTGTTCATGGTGGGATGATGGCCAGACTACCTCCGCCGTTGTTCGTGGACCCGCAGGATGTGATTCTCCGGATGCAGCTAGACAAGGATCTGGCGGGCATCGTGGATGTCATCACGTCTGGCATCATTGCCGCCCAACTCCACGTCGAGCGCATCATTGACGGGCATCTGGCTCGCCGCTCCCAGCGGTGTGGATACTTCATTGACGCCGAAGCCTTCTCCGGCATCGCGCCGGGAGGGTTGTACCGTCTGGAGGTGCCCAGTGGGTTGGTGAGACAAGATGTCCCACAGGTGGTGACCGCCTCCTACGGAGCGATCAATGGTCCGTTCTCGGACTCCTACTCCGCTGTGAATGCAGGGCTGATGCAGTTCGACTACAACCGTGGCTACCTCTATGTGGATGCGGCTACCTACGGCAACAACCACATCAAAATCCAGTGTGACACGGGCTTCGAAGACGGCACCAAGCCTCTCCCTGTGGAGGGGATGGCTGACTGGTCAGCCTCCCAGCAGTATCACGTGGGGGATCAGGTGGCCTATCAGGAAAAAGCCTACGAGGTTGTCACCGAGCCTCCCATCGGCACGTCACCAACCAATGCCCTCTACTGGAAGCCTGCCACGGTGCCACAGGAGCCCATCCCTGACGCCATCTACGAGGCCATCATGGCGTTGGTGCCCATGGTGTTCAACGCCAACCAGACCACCAACCGGAGCGATGAGGCGAAGCAGCAGTACCAGACGCTGACGGACCACGCCAACCTCCTGCTCCAACCATATACTCGCACGCAAGGCTTCACGTTTCGGTCGATATGAGACTCCTCTCTGTTACCGTGCAGGGTCAGCCGGGGCTGATCAAGGCCATGACCGGGATGGTGAGTGCCTTGGACCCGGTGAAGATCCTTGATGAGGGAGCCGCCGTCATCTATAACCGCATGCGAGCCCGGTTCTTGGTCGAGACAGACCCGATGGGGCAGAAGTGGCCTCCGAGCCAAGCCGCTCTCCGAAGAGCCAGAAGTGGGAGAGGTGGAGGCACGCTGTTCGATACAGGCAATTTGTTTCGAAGCATCCAGTTGTATGCGGATGGTCCGAACACCCGTGCCATCGGCACCAATGTTACGTCTCCCACAGGGTATCCCTACGCAGAGAAGCATCAGTTTGGCATTGGCTTCCCACAGCGGCAGTTCTTGGGCTTTGCCTCTGAGGATTTGGATGTCATGAAGAGCGTGATCATTCGACGGGTGGTTGAAGGACTGCGACAGGGGATGACTCCATGAGTGATACCTGCACCACCTCCCTCCCGGCATCGAAGCTCATACGGGTCATCGAAGAGGCCGAGCAGAAGCTGTTGCAATTGAATGCACCTCCGGTCAACCTCACCGGCAAGGTGGTCGTGGCCTATGACGAGAACGATCTGCTCGATGTTCTGAAGGGTGTCCGGTCCTTCCCGGCCGTGGGGATTGTCTACGAAGGGATGCGGTCGGCATCTGAAGAAGGCCCCACGGCCCGAGTCGGCCTTTCCGCTGAAATCGTGCTGGGCTTCGTGTTGGTGGAGCGTGGGGACGAGATTCATCGCACGGGCGAGAAGAAGGTCCGGGCTATTGAATACTTGGATGCGATGCGCTACCAATTTAGTGCGAAGAAGAGTACAGTGACGGGGCACTTCTGGAAGTTCATGGTGGAGTCTCCTGCCGCCCTTCGGACGGGAGCCGTGTGTTGGGTGCAACGATGGTCACTCCCGGTTCAACTGCCACACAATCCTCGCCCCTAGTCTCGTGCATTTTACCCACGAAAAACCGAGCGGCGTTCATTCCGCAGGCTATCGCCAGTTATCAATCCCAGACCTATCCCAATAAAGAACTGGTCATCTTCGACAACGGAGATGATGAGACAGAAGCGATCCTCCCAACGGACTTGTCGATTCGGTACTACCGGATCACTGGTAACCGCACCACGGGGGAAATGCGGAACTTCTGCGCCAAATACTCCAAGGGTGAATTCATCTGCCATTTTGACTCTGACGATTGGAGTGCGCCCAGACGTATCACGGATCAGGTGACTCGATTGGGAGAGCATGGGGTAGTGACGGGGTATCACGCCATGCTGTTCTATGACGAGCGGGATGGGAAGTTGTACTGGTGGCGGATGCCCAGTCATTCTGCGATACGGTATGCTCTCGGCACCTCTCTCTGCTACCGTCGTGTCTGGTGGCACTACCATCCGTTTCAGGCCCTGCGGATTGGGGAGGACATGAAGTTCGTCCAGCAAGCTCTCCGAGAAGCCTACCGACTGGTCACCACAGTGTCTGCAGAGCAGTTGATGGTGGCGCGGGTGCATCACCAGCAAACCAGTCGTAAGACCCTGAATCCGGCCAGCTATCAACCGGTGTCTCGTACTACCTTGCCACAGGCATTCCCGTGCTCTTCAATATTGTCAGCAACCTGACCAATGGTGTCGGACTCCAGCGGGATTATGAACTGCTACGCAGGGAGTTGGAAATCCGTGGTCACATCGTCAGAGGTGTGCAGTTCAATGCGAGGCCGTTCTTGGTGCATGGGGCCGATGTGAATATCTTTCTGGAGGTGGTGAACCCCGCTGCCTTCGGAGCCGCCACCAAGCAGTGGGCCATCCCGAACCCTGAGTGGTGGTTCTCCGGATGGGATAGCTACCCATGGGATGTGATCCTCGCTAAAACGAGAGATTGCGAGCGAATCTTCAAAGCCAAGGTGGGAGACAAGTGTCGGTATTTGGGGTGGATTGCTCGTGATTTATACGATTCCACCATTCCTAAAGAACGAAAATTCCTGCATGTGTCAGGTAAATCACGGTTCAAAAATACGGCAGCGGTGGTGTTAGGATGTCACCGGGCGGGTGTCCGGTTGACGCTCATCGGAGAGCACCACCCAGCGATGCGGCAGCGGGTGAATGAACCTGAACTCATACGGCTGATGAATTCGCATTTCTGCCATATCATGCCCTCTGCCTACGAAGGCTACGGTCACGTCCTGCATGAAGCCATGGCATGTGGACAGGTGATTATCACGACCAATGCTCCTCCGATGAATGAGATTATCCCGTCTGTGTTGGTGCCGAGCATTGGGACTGCTACCCACCATGCGGGACTCCTGCACCGGGTGTCTCCGCTGGATCTTGCGAGGGCTATCACCACGGTGTTGAACTTCCCTCCAGAGCAGATTGAGGCGTTTCAGCAGGAAGGACGAGCCCAGTATGAGCAGGAACGTGGGGAGTTTCTTCAGGCGTTAGACGCCTTAGTGGGGAAGCCACAATGACATGGGCATGGTCAGGTGAGTTGGGGATGGACCTCCACGAGGCGCTGAGAGCCGCGTGTCAGCGGACCACCGTCACCAGCTATCTGGAGATTGGTGTGGACGGCGGAGGGTCGTTGAACACGGTGCTCTGTGAAGTCATCCCTGCCCGGATTGTGCTGTGTGATATCTGGAATCATGAGTATTGTGGGCACGGGGACACCAAGGTCATCGTGCAAGATATTCTGGAGTGGCATGGGGCCACAGCGGAATTTCTGGACGGTGACTCCAAGGAAACAGTCCCCGCTCTCCGGGGCCTCTTCGATTTGGTGCTCGTGGATGGGGATCATAGTGCGGCAGGCGCATTGGTAGACCTCCAGAATGCATGGCCTCGTGTGCGGCCGGGAGGCATTCTGGTCATGGATGATATCAACCACCCGAACTACCCATGGCTCAGTGCCGTGTGGGAGGCGTGTGTGAAGGAATGGAACATGTGGGTCATCCCTGAAACCCGTGGGGGCTGTAACGCCGCGATAGCTCTCAAATGAATCTTCAAATGAATCTAGAACTGGGTTGCGGGAACCACCCCACACCGGGGTATCTCCACCATGACAAGTGGAAGCATTCTCCACATGTGGACCTCGCCTTCGATTTACAGCAGATTCCATGGCCGTTGCCGGATGAGTCCGTGATGATGCTGTTGGCTACCGATGTCTTCGAACACCTGAAGCTCGATGTCCAGACGTGGCTCGATGAGGCATGGCGGGTGCTCACCCCCGGTGGCTCCCTCAGCATGCGTCTCCCTGCCTACGACAACCCCTATAGCTTCCGTGACCCCACCCACCAGCGTATCTTCCACCCAGAGTCTTTCCTTTACTGGTGTCCGAATGCCAAGGGCACGGTGTGGCGGGACTTCGGTCGGTATTACTTCGGAGAAGGGTATAACCGGTGGTGGGAGCAGCGGTCGGTCACCCGTGAAGTGAAAGATATACGGTTTCTCCTATGCAAGATGTTGTTGTAATCCCCACCTTTGACCGTCCAGAGATGCTGTGGCTGTGTCTGGACTACCTGTCCTTCTGTCCGGATAGCCGGGAACTGTGCTTCCGCATCTATGTGGACGCTCACGTGGGACAGGTCACGCCTCGTGAAGAGATTGAAGAGGTGCTGGCGAAGTTCCCCCACCTGATGGTGGAGGTGTTCTATCGAGAGCCCCACCTGTATCAGGGGAACAGTTACAACGTCCTAATGGCCTACAAGGACGTGTTCATCCAGACGATGGCGCAGTATGTCTTCATGGTCGAAGACGATGTGCTGATCCATCGGGAGTTCTTCTCATGGCACCGGTTGATGCACTCCGGCCGGAAGATTGGGTGCAGTATCGCTGTCGAGAATCCCGGCCATGGAGCCTATGCCTCGTTGGGTGTGTGCTTCAGACGGGAAGTTCTGCAGATGGTGTTACCCCACTGTCATGCGGCCTACTTCACGAATATGCGGGTGTACTGCAAGGACAAGTTCCCTCCGTCCCGCTTCGACTGTGAACAGGATGGACTCTTTGCCCGGATGCTGAAGGGTGAGCGAGTGGTTTGGGCACCAACACCCTATGCTCAGCACGTAGGGTGGTATGGATACCACCGGAGAAAGAGTATTCGACCCTTTGGGTCACTTGAAGAACGCTACGGTCAGGTCAAACACGCCTTATCGAATGGGAATACTCTGCGAAAATGGGCCAGAGATTTCGGAGATATCCAGCCACTTCGCTCTTGCAATTGAGTGCAGCTAGTGGCACAGTGTCACCGCAGCCCTACAGGTTGTAGCCGTTCACAAGGAGAACGCTAATGAGTATGGTAAAGATTGAAAACCTTGGGTTTGGTGGGTCAGGGATCCCTGACGCTTTGCCCAAGGCGGTTGCCGAACTCCAAGGCATGAGAATGCAGATTGTGGACGGAGCGGCAGCGGGGACCGTGGTGCCGGTGGCGGGGATGGACCCCGAAGACCACATCGGAGCCGCCATCGACCTGACCGCCTCAGCGAATGTCCCTCTGGGCACGCTCTCCATCGCAGAGCGGAACGCCAAGGCGACGATCACCTGTCTGACCACCGCCGTGGACGGCGACAAGATCACGGTCAACGGGAAGACCTACACCGTCAAGGACGTGGTCGTCCACAACAGTTACAATGCCCCTCCCGGAGTCATCCCTGTCGATGTGACCCCCAGCGGCACGGACAGCGAGAAGCTGGCCAAGGCCCTCTCCAAGGCCCTCATGTCTGGTGACAGCACCATCACCGCCTCCGTGACACCGGGGGCTGGCTCCCCACCCCTGATGAACGTGGTGACCGTCAAGGTGCGTCAGCAGGGCACGGCAGGCAACAGCTACACCCTGTCCGAGACAGGCAACGGCTTCACCGTGTCCGGTGCCACCTTCACAGGCGGCACGTCCGCTGGCAGCGGGGGCTTCGTGAGCAGTGCTTCGCTGGCGGGCAAAAAGATCCTGCTGGTCTGGTACGACAAGCGTCCGGGACAGGTGACGAACCCCCTGATGATGCAGGTTCTGCAGGGCATGGAAGAGCCTCCGGAGTTTGAGGAACTGACCGTGACCGAACTGGAGCCCGAGTCAGCGGTCATCGGTGAGCCCAGCTTCACGCTCCACGTTCACGGCACGGGCTTCGGTCCCGACTCCAAGATCATCTTCAACGGCTACGAAGAGCCCACGACGTTCGTGTCCCGCAACGAACTGACCACCGGGGTGGATATGAAGGTGTGGACCGCGCCTTCGGAACCGCTGCCGGTGTTCGTGCGGACGGGTCTGGGGGATGCCAGCGAGCCGATGGATTTCCAGTTCAATGCAGCCGAAGGCGGAGCACTGGGAGCACGTGGGGCCGGTGGACCCGGTGGGCCGGGAGGCCCCGGTGGTCTTCGTGGACCCGGTGGTCCGGGTGGACCCGGAGGGAATTTGACGATCAAGCGTAGGGGCCGCTAGTACTAGCCGCTAACTGAGGAGAAGAGCATGAGTACTTTTGATGCGGCCAACTGGTACTTCAGTGGCCAAGGTGTAATCATGATCGGTCGGCGTGACCCGGTCACGGGGAACCCGATTGGTCTGCGTCCCGTGGGCAACTGCCCCGAGATGCGACTCACGATGGGCACGACCGTCGTCAACCACAAGGGGTCACAGGACGGCCAGCGTGCCACGGACGCCCGCCTCCAGACGGAAGTCAACGTGACGGCCTCCATCACGGTGGAAAACTGGAACGCTGCAAACCTTGCGGAAGCCACCCGAGGATCGGACACGTTTATCCCGGCAGGCGTGGGTTACAGCGAAGAGGTGATGGGCTTCCCCGGTCTGGTCACCGGGCTCCGCTACCTCAACCTCTCCAACGTCGTGGTCCGCAAAGGCGGCACCGCACTGGTCGAGTACAGCACCACGGTGGAACCGGGCAAGGATCCGTGGGACTACAAGCTGAATCAGGCGGCGGGTTCCATCATGATGAACGACGGCGTCTTGGCCCCCTTCGCTGCCTACGTGCCGGAGTCCCCGGCGCTCCCCGAAGGGGACATCTTGACAGCCGGATACGACTACGAAGAGCACTACATCGTGGACGCGCTGACGCGCCCGATCACCGACAACTGGCTCCGCTTCGAAGGACTCAACACCATCGAAGAGAACTCACCTGTCATTGTGGACGTGTTCAGGTTCAGCAATGACCCGCTGAAGGAACTGGCGCTCCTGTCAGACACCTTCGGGCAGTTCGTCATTGAAGGCTCGGTGCTCAAGGACGACACCCGCCTCATGGGCAGCAATTACTTCAGCATCAAGAAGCTGAAGGCAGCGGCAGACGCTGCTCTCTAACGCCGGTCAGAGCTAGAGGGTTACGGTGGGTGGTGATGGGAGTCGCCACCCACTGTTTTTCGTAAACGGCCAGACAAGGAGTGGACATGGCCAGCAAAGTTGTCAAGATAGCGGACCTCGCTCAACTCAGCAGACCTGTCGATATCTCTGAAGACCAGCACATCATGGTGCGGGCGTTGAACCTGCGTGAGATGGTGGGGTTGTTCGTGGAGTCACGGGACGTATTTCTTCCGTTATACGCGGCGTCGTTGGAAGGTTCGAACGTCACAGAAGTTCTGGCTCCTTTCCTGTTATCAGCCCCTGAAGTGGTGGCGAAGATTATCGCCATGGCCTCTGACGACCCGGACTCTGCTCTGGTCGTGGAGAAGAATATGGCGGCGACCGTGCAATTGATTGCACTGGCTGAGATATGGAAAGTCTCAGTACCGGATCAAAAAAAAGCGAGAGAATTGTTATCCGAGGTGACCAGTCTGTTGCAAAAGCTCTCCGAAAGAAGCGGAAACGTGACCCCGCAGACAGCTTCTCAGACGAGCTTGCAACCGCTATAGAGTTGTTGATCGCCCACGGGCACCGGCCCAGTGACATCTGGGGGTATACGTTACCAGTGGTGCAAATCTACGTGGACTTGATTACGACTCGTCAACAGCAGGAATTGTATGCGTTAACCGTCGCCGTTCGTCATACGCAGGGCACAGACGCGAAGGTCTTTCGGGAGTTTCTGACGAGTTTGCAGGGAGACGAGTAGGATGCCCCCAACTACAGCGGCGATGGAACTGAAGGTTCTGATCAGCGTTCTGCAGAGCGGCACGGCTCTCCAGAACCTCTTGAATCAGACCAAGCAGTTGACGACGGCGCTGACGCAACTGCAGCAGCAAGCCGGAAAAGTTCCGCAGAATCTGCCTGCTCCTCCGATTCCTCCCAAAGAGAAGATTGACGATGCCACCAAGGCGCTGATGCGTCTGGATGGGGCCTTGAATTCGGTGGTGAGGGGCCTGAAGTTCCTCGCCGGAGGATTCCTTGCTCTGGAGGGTGTCCGGTTCCTGAAGGATTTGGCGGATACCGCTGCCCGTGCAGAAGTGCTGTCCACCGTGTTGCACGTGGTGGGTAACAACGCTGGGTATACAACGGCCGCTCTCGATAAGGCAGACCGCCAGATCCAGTCGTTGGGTATTACGGCTTCGGCGGCTCGCCAGTCGTTGACCCAGTTCATCCAAGCTGAATTGGAACTGTCCAAAGCCCCAGAATTGGCTCGTGCTGCACAGGATGCAGCCGTCATTCTCGGCACGAATTCATCAGATGCCTTTGAACGGTTGGTGACGGCGGTTCAGACGAGTAACACGCTGATGCTCCGTCACATGGGCATCATCGTCTCTGCCGATGCTGCCTACCAGAAGTATGCCCAGTCGATTGGGAAGTCAGTCAGTCAGCTAACCTCCGCGCAGCGAGCCCAAGCCTTCCTGAATGCCACCATCGAACAGACGAAGCGGATTCAAGGGTCGTATACCGCTGCTATGGGTGATGTTGGTAAGCAGCTAACATCCCTTGACCGGTTGACGACTGATTTGAAAACGTCGCTGGGCAACAACCTGCTCCCGGCGTACCTCGCCGTCGTGGAGGAGTTGACGCTGTTCCTGCAGCATATGGGGTTGGCAGCGGATGAGATGTATGGGCAGGGGCAAGGAGCAAAGAAACTTGGAGAAGAGGTCAAATCCCTTGTCAGCAATCTTCGCATCTTGCTGGAATTCTTTGTGGAGTATCGCAAGGAGCTTCTGTATGTCCTTCTGTTGTGGGCTGGGGTTGGGAAAGTGTTGGTCCCAGTCATCGGGTGGATCTTCAAACTGAAGGATGCGTTTAGCGGAGCGGCTGGGGCTGGAGTCTTGGGACGGCTGATTACGGGAGTAGGATTGTTGGGCTCAGCCATGATCCTCCTTGGAGCCGCATTAATTGGGGCGATGTTTGTTTTTGACCGGTTCAATGCCGCTGTGGGAACGGTGGTTGGAGCCATCTGGACACTGTTGGAAGTCGTAGATTTGGTGATGGGGGCCTTTAGCACGGGTGTCCTTGCTGCCTTCAAAACAGTCCTCGCTATTATGTCGAATCCCTTTTCCCCATCTACGTGGCTGAAGCCATGGAAAGAGTGGGCACAAGGGGTTGTGGATCAAATCAATTACATCAAACAAGTGTGGGATAACACTAAGGCTCGGTTTGGTCAAGCCTTCGGGAAAGATGCGGGGAAACCTACCCCAGAGCAGGATGCTCAAACGGCACGAGCGAAACGGTTTGCAGAAGAAGCCAATCTGTTGACCGATATCATGCTCAAGACACGGGAATTCAATGAATTGAAGAAGGGGGCGTCAGCAGAGGCGACCAAACAAGCAGAAAAAGAACTGAAGTTGATGAAAGACAAGGCCGCAGCTATGGCTGAGGCCCGTAAGGCTGAGCAAACGGCGCTCGGTTTCAGTCAATCAGCAAAGGATCTGGAAGAAGAGCGGCTCAGGATTGCTGTTGACGCAAATGCTGAGCGTAGACTGACGCAGAAGCTGGAAGACGCCCGAAAGGATGCTAAGTTCCGTTATCCAGAGGGGGGTGGAGAAGTCGGGGTAGCGTTTCAGACGCAACTGGGTCAGTTCAACGATATGTTGGACATCTATAACACCAGTAGTAATAAGGCCAAGATCAACACGATGGAGTTGTTTCGTAACCTGAAAGAATCTGCTGGTTTAGCCAAGACCAGCGGGGATTTTCAAGCGTTGGGTAAGGCGGTTACGGATTTTGCTCAAACACCGGGAATACCGCGAGCACTGATTCAGCGGGCGAGAGGGTTACTCGCTACGGCGGGCCTTCAGGTTCGTGATGAGACGTTGGCTGAAACGAGTCGGCTGGAGAAGGACCGGGAAACGCATTTCCGTGAGATGGAGAAGCGCCAGTCTGATCATCTGGAACACGAACTCAATATGCTGCAATCGGCCTTCGATATTAGACAGGCCATGGATGAGCAGGCATATACTCGACAGGGGATGGATCTGGATAAATACTTCGACCGGCGATTGGCCCGGTTGGAGGAAGAAACCGCCCAAGAACTTCTCATTGCCAAGAATAACTTGGCGTCTTTGGAAGAAGAACGACAGAAGAAAATCCCAAGAACTCCTCAAGAAGTGGAAGCTCTGGATACGAGGATCCAAAAAGCCACGGATGCGTTGGCTGAGTTGCAGGGAGACACGGGAACCATTCAGGCTCGGATTCTTAAATTAGGGATTGAACGGGAAGATGCACGCGCCGATAAGCTGTTGAAATCCAAGCAAACGTTGCTGGATATCGCGGCAATTTATGGTGGTGAAGAGGCGGCTCTGACAGCGGTCAATAACAAGTTCAATGAGCAGTACAACAAGGCCAACACGGCGGAAGAGCGAGCGGCGATTCAAGCGGAGCGGAGAAAAGAGGTTTTTGAGACAGAACTGAAGTATCGGGAGCAGTTGCTGCAACTAGATTTGCAGCGGATCCATCGGGGTCAAGATGCGCTGGAGCTAGAGCAGGCTCGGATTGATGCCACTCGCTCGCACATCGCCACTGCCGAAAAACGTGGGGATATTACAGAGTTTGAGGCACAGACGCAGCGGAATGCGTTGCTTCGCCAACAGGTGGCCCATGACGAGCAATTGGTCATCTCTAAGACGGTGGAGATGCGGCGGTTGCTGTTGGAACTGGCCAAGGAAGAACAGCGAATTCGTGAAGACATGGCGGGGAAGTCCGAGGAGTTGATCCAAGCACGTCTTGCGACGGATTTGGAAGCACGACGGCAACAGGTCCAAGGACTGGCCAAAGACATCTATAAGTTGAATGAGGGGATTGCAGATACGGCGGCTCAAGCAGAGTCGTATAGCAAAACTCTCAAAGAACACTTCATCGACGGGTTTGCGAATGCACTGACCACCGCCATCACTGACTACAAGAATGCGGGTGAAGCGTTCGTGTCGTTGTCTAAGTCCATCACGAATGAAATCGTGGGGATCTTCACCAAGGCATTCACCCAGAATCTGTTCAAGAAGCTCAATCTCTTTGGATTTGCTGACCAGTTGATGGCTGGGATTTTTGGGAATAGGGGTGGGAGTAGTATGAACACCCCGTTACCGGGAGCGATGTCGCTTAGCTCGTTGGGTCTAGGCAAGGCAGAAGGGGGTCCAGTTCATGGTCCGGGGACCGGCACCAGTGACTCCATCCCGGCCTTCCTCTCAGCCGGTGAGCACGTCATGCCTGCGAATAAGGCTCAACGGTATATGCCCCTCTTGGAGGGCATCAGGACCGGACGGATTGTGCCGTACTCGACTGGTGGTCCGGTGCAATCAATTGCACTGGGCTCGGTCATCCCTCGATACTACGCGACGGGTGGAGTGGTGGTCGCGGATGGTGGAGCCTCCTCCGTCCAGACCGGTGGAGGCATGGGGAATATGATGGTGACGATGCACCCCGACACCCTGAACATGACCATGCGGGAGTGGTTGGAACACGAAGTCGTCCGTCAACAAGGGAGACGGTAGATGCTGCAATTCAGTGATACGTTGCGGAACAACCGCATCAATCAGTTCGAAACGACGCTCGGCACCAGTCCGCATCTGTTCATTCGGTCGGGGCCTCCCCCGGCCAACTGTGCGGCTCCGGATACTGGCACTCTGCTCTGCGACATCACCCTCCCCTCTGACTGGTTGACGACGGCGGCACTGGGCAACAAGACCAAGCTGGGGACGTGGCAGGGCATCGCAGATGCGGCAGCGGGTCCGGGTACCAATGCAGGGCACTTCCGGATGAAAACCGGGACCACTACCCACTGTCAGGGCACGTTGACCATGACTGGCGGTGGCGGCAACATGACCATCGACAACGTGACCATTATCTCCGGTCAGCCGGTGAACGTGACCGCCTTCGCTATCACAGACGGCAATGCCTAACCTCGCCTTTGACCAGACGTGTGCGGATGCCACCTTAGTGGCGACGGCTGCGTTGAAGAGCCATGATCTGGCTCTGACCGCTACGCTGGATAACATCACGTTCGTGGCGCAGGCGGTAGGCTGGCGGTATGTCGCCTTCAACCAGACGTGTGACCCGGTGGGGCTGGTGATGACCAGTATCCGGGGTCATGCGGTGAAGTTCGAAGCGGCCACGGCCTCCGCCAAGATGACGGCGCATGTGGGGTTGGGCACTCCTCCACCCCCGGTCTACACGTACATCCCACGCATTTACAACGTCACGGGACAGGTGCGGCAGACCAGTGGAGCCATTCTCTGCTTCGTGGGACCACCGAACAAGAGCGTGGACTGGCGTATCCTCCAAGGGGATGGGACACTGACTCCCTTTTCGACGTTCACGGATGCTCAAGGCCGGTGCTCGTGCCGGTTTGATTCGGCAGGAGCCGTAGGACGTGTGGTGATTGGAGCCGCGTACGTACCATGAGTGTTCGACTCCTCGCAGGCCCGTTTCAATGCACCACCCCGTATGGGAAAGTTCTAGGTGTTGGTCCGGACTCTGGGTCGTTGAGTTTCGGGAACAATTCTGCGTGGTGGCCCAACGTGGGGTTGATCACCATGGGGTACTTTAGTGCCTATGATTTGTCGGGCACGCAAATCGTGACACTAGATGGTGTAGCTTCTGGAGGCATGTGCCGGTACAACCCGTACTGGTCGTGGTGGCCAGCACGCCAACAAATGGTGTCTTTGTACGGTGGTTATTACGTTCCAGATACTCCCGGCGCAGAAATTGTGTTTGAGTCGAAGTCATTTTCGTATCAATATGTCGATCCTGCTGAGTTTATTGATGATCCCGCCAATGAACTGGGTTACAACACCTATGTGAAGTTGGATGACCGGAGAATTTATCTCGCAGGGTGGAATCAGGTATGGAGACAAACCAAAGGACTTCCGAATGCGCCAGAAGCTGACATCCCTGCGGGGTTGAACCGCATGTATGCAGGTCGATCAGATACCGATGTCTTCTTGAGTGGAACGTGGTGGGATGGGCATCGGAATAGACTTCAGGGGTGTTTTTACGATACGGTCGCCAAAAAGATTGCATCACCCATGTATATCGTCGCGGATACGCCGGGAGAGCGCACTTCTACGTTGGTGTATGCTCCTGAATTTGGGGTATTGATGACGGCTGGGTATTTCGACGCTGATAGTAACGGGTATTCTGAGGGTTTTTTTACGAGAGTATGGAGTCTGGAAGTCGAACCAGCCGTGCTTAGTGCGCCAGCCATCGTGGGTGGGATTGCGCGGTCAGGCCAGATCGTGACGTATCGTGTGCAGTTGATGGGAGCCGACAATGACCCGGCTGAAGACGAGTTGATCGACTGGGCCGTAACGGGAGCCGGTGTTCTGTTGGACGTGCAGACGAAGACCGATGCCAATGGCTACGCCACGACTCGGGTGCAGTACCGGGTGGGAGAGACGGGTGATTCGACCGTCACCGCGAGTGTCGCATGCTGAAAGAGATTTTTCGCACCGTCACCGTCCCGTACATGCTGATCAGTGAGTATAAGGGCGGCTACGGGTTTGGCATATCGTACAACGGCAACAAGCCGCCCTACGTGGAGAGCCTATATTACTTTTCGGGGTTATGTGTCGGAGCCTATTCCACTCGTGATAGTCCGAGTAGCATTTATTTGTTTGGCACCATGAGCACCAACTACTGGCCCAGTTGGGATTCGGCTTTTTGGCGGTTTGATGGGAAGACCGGAAAATGTATTAAGCGGATTAATCAGCAAGGAAATCTCGGGTCGATTACCCTTGGGAATAAGCATAGTGCCAGAAGCGGGAAAATGTGGGCCAAAACTTACTGGCAAGATGGCTTGGTCCGCTTCGATTTAGGAAAAACCGCGAAATCCTTACTGGGAGATGAACCGAAGACAGAAGAAGGCTACTGGTGGGCCGCAGGTTCGCTGGGTGCCAATGGGGATGAAGCGGGGTCTGTTCCTGTCGAACATTTTGAGGGAGGTCAGTGGCCCGGAGGTGATCCGGACTCTAATGCACCGCATATCGGTGGTATTGGGATCGGAGGGGATTGGGCGATTGATGACCTCAATAATCGCTTCCTCAACGCGCAATTTGAAGAGTTGAGTGTGTATGTGTGGAGTACGGGAAAATTCTTGTACACCATTCGCCTACCGGAAGTCGTGGTGTCGATTTGCTTGGAAGATAGCAGTCGAGCATACATCTTGATGGGCAATCAGATTGTGGTGCTGTTGGACTATATCCGGGGGGAAGTCTTGGGATCATCGAGAGTCCCGCCCGTCAAGGTTGGACGTTCCTACTGGAACAACACCGAAGTTTCGATGGCCTATGATGAGACGTTTCGTCGGTTGTTGGTGGTGGAACACACGCCTGATAATCCGGATGGGTCTTCCTCGATATACATCCGAGGCTTTCGACAGGTGCCAGAGCCCGTGCGTCTTTCGACGCCCATCCCGTTGAAAGCTCCCCGGCAAGGGCGGGTCATTCCGGTGTTGGTGCAGTGCGTGGGAGGTATGAACGAAGGCGTGGGCGGCTACGTGATCAATGCCAAAGTGGAAGGCGCAGGGTCGCTGGCAGGATTACCTGTCTCGGATTATCGAGGGAATGCGCGTATCCCGGTGGCGTGTGAAGGGTCACGGCTGTTTGTTCCCTCCCCCGCCGATCCGTCATCTGACTGGGAGACGACCGGGTCACCAGATGCTACGCCCCCGCATACCGGGTTGGTGGTAGTGACCGCGTCAGCCCGCATCTATGCACCTGACCCTGCTGATATCCCGGTGAGTGGGGCATCTGGAGAGGTGAGAGGTGGCCCCGGAGAGCCGGGATTTGGTGGGGACCAGACCAAGCATTACCTGTGGACGTGGTACGACCAAGTCGCTGGAGCCCCACCACCGCAGTCTCCGAATCCCGGTGGTCCGCAGAGTATGCAGGCGTGGTACGACTACTTCTGGTCCATCACCAACCAAGAAATAGATACCCCTGCGGATGACTTCAATGATGTGTTGATGGGGTTGGTGAACCAAGGGTGCCATACCAATCCTGCACAAGGCGAGAAGCCTCAAGCCGATTGGCCCTTCAATGGGTTGATGATCATGGTATCGGGTGGAGAAGCCAGAGGCCGTATCTGGCTCCCTACCGCTACGACCAATGCGGCGTCAGGGGGGTGGTATACGCATGAGATGCAAGTCATCAAGGATGACCCCAGTGGCGGAGCCGCCAACGAAACGTCTCCGAACATGTTCTATATCGTGCAGGAAGTCAAAAATTCAAGAGTCTGGCAGTTGAATGATCCGCAACAGGCCAAGTTCTTCGTAGAGCAGTGCGTCACGAAAATGCATGATGTGAATGCCCTGTTTGGTCATCTGAAAGAGGATGCAGGCGGGCATTCGGCGCACTCGGTGCTGTACAAGGCGGATACCACGACGGCGGAGCAGATTCAGATTATCAGTGACAGTGGTGCAGCCGTGTGGACGTGGATTAAGCGGTCGAAAGACCTGTATGCGAAGTGGTATTACCCGGCGTAGAGGTGCAGGATGGCGATGACACGCACGGTCGAGGAAAACGGGACGGTCATTCTCACGAATGATGGGATCTTTGGGGTTGCTGCCGCCGCCGAACGGGTGGTGACCCTCCCCTTGGATATTGCCCCGTCGTTTCCCGTGGGGAGTGGTCGAGGACGCATTGTCCATCCCGTGCTGGGGATGTTTGACTACGAGACGAAGCCGGATGAGTGGGTGAACATCGACGCCGAGGCCATCGTGGCACCTACATGGGCGTCCTCACGGACGTTGACCAGTGCCGCCAACGTCCTGTGGCAGGGGAACCTCCGGGACGTGGTGGTGGAAGAGCGGTGGAAGGCCCTTGGCGGGCTCGCCATGCCCGCTACACAGTTCCGGATGCTGTTGGCCATCTGGACGAACCCGATGGACCCTGACGTGGGCTACGTGCAGTGGTATCCGAACTACATCACGCAAGCTGGGTTCCGGGTGTTACCCGTGGGCCTAACAGCCGGAGGACAGGGCATCACGTTCGATGACGTGGTCAATTACGTGGACGAGCACGACAACCCCATTGGATGGATGACGGCCCCAGTGACGCTCACGCTGAAGATGGTGGAACGGCTGTAATGGATCTGCGCTGGAAGCCCACCCCACGGGATAGCCGGAAGGATGTCAGGGTCATCCTGCATCCAACGGCGGCGATCTGGGATGTCCGGAGAGGACTGGATCCGGGGTCGGATGACTCCGTGGACTTGTCGGAGTTTGTCACGCAGGGGAACCATAGCGCATTCGACGCCAACGTCACCCTCAACTTCAATCGGGAGTTGTTTGGGCTCAACCAGCCGAAGCCCAATCAGGTGCTGGAAATCCAGTATTGGCAGAGTAACGAGTGGAAGCCGGTTTGGTTGGGGATTGTAGACGCCATCAGCCAGTTCACCCTGCAGCGGGGTGAGCGGTCGATGCAATTGATTGCAAAGACCCGTGACCAGCAGGATATCTGGCGGAATACCAAGCGCATCACACCGTTGTTCCCGCAGTTGACGAACTTGACCTACATTATCCAGCGGATTGCTCGCTCCGCAGGGATGAAAGGCGATGAGATTGCGTTGCCGAACAGCGCCTTCACTACCGCCCACAGCAATACGCAGTTGGCGGATATGAATGCGTGGGACATGGTCACCCAGACGTGTCTTCCGCTGGGGTGGACACCATTCATTGATGGTCTGGGACGCCTGCGAGTCGCAGACCGTGGGTTGCAGAATCGCACAGCGGACATTCAGCTAGAGGATGAACGCATTATCAAGGTGGGGGGCCAACGGCAGCGCCCACCAAAGTCGCGGGTGCGGGTGAACTGGTTGAACCCGACCATGAAGAAGCATCTGAAGCAGGGACAATTATTGAAGAGTGAAGTAATCACGCTTGGGTGGTTCATACCAGTGTTCTGGCGACATGGATATTTCTCAGAGGACCAGACGCAGCGGGCCGAGGGCACGTATATGAAGCCCAATCCCAGTTGCAACTCCCCATGGTCCCCTCGATTTGTACGAGAGACGTATCTGCAGCAGACGCAGAATAAGTACAAGTTGAGTTTCACGAATCTTCAAACCGTGGCAGTTATTGCGTTGATTGCCGGGTGGAATCAGGCGATTAGGGCTGGAGCCATTCCCGTTGTCGGGCAAACTGGTGGATCGAGAGTTGTGGAGTCTTTTTTCCAAGCCTCGTTTTGTTATCTGATGATGTGTGTGGGCACAGGCACCTATGAAATCTGGGGCCAGCCCTTCGACTGGGTCCATGCCCGGAACACGTCAGAAGCTTTTGATAGCTCGGTTCCGGAGTGGGTGGATAACACGGTCGATATCGACTCCGACTTCGTTGCCAACGAGGAGCACGCCAAGGCGGTGGCTATCCGGGAGTTGATCTACCAAGCCCGAGAAGCCAACAAGTGGTCCATTACTATCGTGGACGATCCCCGCATCGAATATGGGGACATCCTGCAGTTCGTGGACGGGAACCAGTTGTATGTGGAGGACTTTTCTCGGTCGTTGGAGCGAGGTGGTGAAGCTACCCTCGATGTGAAGGGCTTCCTGATTCCCAAGACGAACCCCGCAGGGCAAGGGTCATTTGGTGGAGATATTCCCCCGGTGATTCCGGGTGGAGGTGGTGGGGATCCGGGCGGTGGTGGGGGAGGGGGAGAAGAAGGTGGCGGTGGCGGAGAGAGTGGTGGTGGTGGTACCAAGAACTACCTCTGGGATTGGCACGACCAGACACCTGAAGCCCCACCCCCGCATGCACCTGATTCAGGTGGACCGCAGAGCATGGATGCATGGCGGGATTACTTCTTCCAGATTTCTGGGCAGACTATCGGCACGCCTGCCAACGACTTCAATGCCGTGCTGATGGGACTGGTGTCACAGGGGTGCAAGACCAATCCTGCTCCTGATGAAAAACCCCAAGCCTCGTGGCCGTTTCACGGACTCGCCATTATGGTGTCTGGGGGTGAGGCCAGAGGCCGCATCTGGTTGCCCACGTCAGAGTCCTATGTGGGAGGCGGGAATGTCTGGTGGACGCATGAAATGCAAGTCATTCGGGATGCTCCAGCCGTGGTTCGTGCCCCGAAACGGAAGTTGAAGCCTCCCGTGAGGTGACCCATGCCTGTCTTAACTGACCTCGCCTCTGCAGAAGTCAAACGTCGTGTCAAGAAGCTCTATGGCATGACGTTGACCCGCCCGACGATCTTGATTTCGGACGGGTTGAATGAGAACTACGCTTGTGATGTCCACATCGGACCCACGGATCCGACCGGGCAGATCAAGCAGTATCTCAACGACAAGAAAAAGGATGATGAAGACCCCAGTGATGACATTGTCACGGGGATCCCCGGCCAGCCGCCCGAATATTGGCAGTTGGACGATTCGTTGCCGGGACATGTGGACTTGACGCTCCACAACGTCGCTATCTCCCGGAACAATCGGGACTTGATTTATGCGGATGTCGGGAGTCCGGTGATCTGTGAGCGCACCGAGAACGGCAACTGGGAGATTACCGGGTTCGCCATGGAGCGTCCCGGCACGCATATGCTGTATCCGGTGAACCTTGGGGACATGACTATTGGGGAAACCATGGACTTGTCCATCGAGACGCGCCTGTTGACGCTGGCGGAGATGGGTGAAGAGCATCCTGAAACGTACCCGTTTGGATCGCTCCCCTTCGGAGCCAGTGCCATCTTTGAAGGTGGCGAAGTCGTTCAAATTGTGTAGGAGTTCGCATGACGATTGAATTGAACACCTTTGCCAGTGGAGATATCGACTATATCTCCAAGATGAACGCGAATGTGGCGGCATTGGAAGCGGCCATCAATGCGTTGCAGCAACAAGCAGGCGCTGGTGGAGCCGGGTCGGCTATCTCGGCAGGGTTCTTCCTCGATGCCCTGTTCAACCATGCCGATGCGCTGATCGGGGTGAACAGTTACAAGCCCACCCAGAATGCCACGGGTGTGACGGTGGCAGTGGGGGCCATGTATCTGGCGGATCTTCAGACGGTGGTGCAGTCTTTTGGCAGCACCACGTTGAACTTCACCGGAGCCGTGCCGGGGCCGTATTACATCGTGATTGATGGAGCAGGGTTCCCGACTCGGAGAGATACGAAAGAAGCCGGTGCCGTATACATGGTGGACTGGCGAGGGAATGGGTTTTACGGAGCCCCAGTCCTGCAGGCCCCGATTTTCTATGACACGGCAGAAGCTGAAGGTTCCCGTAACAGTGCGGTCAAAGGCACGCGGTACCCCACCCTCGATGGACGGTTGGAATACGTCGAAGCGGTGGCCAAAGAGGCGAATCAGGATGCCAACCAAGCCTTGTCTGTGGCCTATGAACTCCAAGCTGCCATTGGGGGCGTGAGCTATCGGAAAATCGGCTGCACGGTGGATGGCACAACCGGCATCAAGGGAGCTATCCAGATCGACTTCGAAGGCACGATTATCGGTTGGAGTGTAATCGCAGATAAAGTGGGTTCGTTGAGCGTGGAAGTGAGTCGGAAGGCATCGAATCAGCCACCGAATGCCCCACAGATTCCGAATACCACGACCGACAAGATTACCGCCTCCGCGCCTATCACGTTGGCCAATGTTCAATCAGCCGCTGTGGCGGATGCGGGTGTTTCGACATGGTTGCGAGACGTGGAGCGATGGGATGTCATCCAGTTCAACGTTATCTCGGTGAATTTGATTACCCGAGCCACGTTGTATCTGCAGATATTTGAATTCCTGCCGTCGCCGCCTGATGTGGTACAGCCGCTCCCGGTGTGGGAGGGATTTTTTGGTGAGTCCCTGCCGCCTCGTCTACCGGAGATTCTTGAGTCTCCGCCAGATTTTCTGGAGTCGCCACCTGATGTGCCTGAAGGGGGAGAATTCTAATGGCTCTGTTGTTCATTGAAGGATTCGACCACCACGGAAACGGCAAAGAACTGGCCTTGACCGGGAAGTGGGCTCCGAATGGTGCTGGTAACCATACGGTCACCAATTCTCAATGGCGTACTGGTGGCTATAGTTCACAAGGGTATTACAGCGGTGCCGGTGATGAAGCGGTAACGAATCCTCTTCCTGTGTCTGGAAATGGATTTGTGGTTGGGGTGGCCATTCGGACGCGAACAGCCGCTTCATCATCGAAAGATTTTCTACGCATCAAAGAAGGTGCGGTCGTTCATCTAGCACTGGCCTTGACCACCGGGATGGTGTTGCAAGTCAAGCAAGGGGCGACGGTCATTGCCACGGGCACGTCTGTGCTTCCGATCAATTCATGGGTGTATATCGAATTCAAAGGCACGATTCACGACACGACCGGAGCCTATGAAGTCCGCATTGATACGGTGAATGAAGCCGCCTTGACAGCCACGGGAGTGGATACGCGCAATGGAGGGACAGGGCAGTGGGATCGGTTTGCGCTGACCCCAGCCGTAGGAGCGTGGGATTCGTGGGCAGATGACATCTACGTCTGTGACCAGAGCGGCACAGCGTGCAACGATTTCCTTGGACCCATTCGTATTGAGACGCTCTTTCCGCAGCCGGGAAATGGTACCAATGTTGGACTCGCCCCCTCCACCGGCACGGACCATGGAGCGATGGTCGATGAGATACCGCCCAATACGACGGACTACAACACCGGAACGGTGGTGGGAGCCAAGGACACGTATAACCTGCCTTCGTTGGTTGGGATCGGAGATGTCATCGGTCTTCAGGTGAATTTGTACGTGGCCAAGACTGATGCTGGGGCTCGTCAGGTCTGTGGCGTAGTGCGGACGGGTGGTGTGGATTACGACGGACCCAGCAGGACGCTGTTGACGACGTTTGCCTACGTGACGGCCCTCTGGCCGATGAACCCTGCCACTGGAGCGCCGTGGACCCCTGCTGAAATCACCGCACTGGAAGCGGGCATGAAAGTGACGGTGTAAGCATGTCGCTCCTGTTCTTTGATGGCTTTGACCACGTCGGGGAAACAGCCCCATCGGGTTCGATTCCGAAGTGGGGGGACACGTACTATTGGCATGTCACGACGAGTGGGGCGGCGAGAACGGGTGTGGGGTGTTTGAAAGCCTATTTCACTGGCTCCAGCACCCAGTATTACGCGCAGACCAAACCTCGGGTGACCAGTGGGGGCGTGGTCGTTGGAGGCGCGTTTTTTCTGTCGCCGGGAGTGGCCGGGACCAACACGATGTTCTTGGAGGTGCGGGAGGGGAGCATTTCGCATCTTGGTCTTCAAGTGAACGCTTTGAATCGCTTGGAAATCAGACGAGGTGCGACCATTATTGCCACGGGGCAACTCACGATTTCGCCAAACAGTTGGTTCTTTCTGGAGTTCAAGGCGGTGATCCACCCGACTACGGGCACGTATGAAGTGCATGTGGACGGAGCCGTGGACCCCGGTTTGGTGGGCACTGGAGCGAATACCCAGAACGGAGGGTCAGGTGTCTGGGATCGCATTCATTTTACTGGCACCGGGACTGTATGGGTTGATGACTTTTATCTGTGTGACACGAACGGAGCCGCCCCCTATAACACGTTCCTTGGTCCCGTTCGTGTGGAGACGCTGTTTCCGCAGACGGATGCTGTCGCAGTGGGCAGTAATCAAGGCTTGACGCCTTCGACCGGTACGGACCATGGCGCACTGGTCGATGAGAATCCGCCGAACACGACCGACTTCAACTCGTCTGCCCAAGTGGGGACCAAAGACACGTACAACTACCCGTCAATGACCTACACTGGGACGGTGTTTGCGGTGCAGCCGCAGTTGTATGTGGCCAAGTCCGACTCGTCAGGCCGACAAATCTGCCCAGTCGTTCGCGTCAATGGAGTGGATTATGACGCGGTTCCCAGTTCGCTCTCGGTGACATGGGGTTATGTGTCCAATGCGTGGCATCAGAACCCCAATACGCTGGTGAGTTGGACGGTGGCTGACGTTGCTGCTCTCCAAGCAGGCATGAAGATTCTGGTATAACCGGGATGATTACCCCTCTCGCTTCAGCGTCGTTCCCTTCGACGCATCGGACTGTCGTCCTGCTGGTGGGGGCAGAAGGTAGTATTGCGGACGAGAGTTCGTACGCTCGTCCTCTGACAGTTGTTGGGAACACGGCACGCACGACGCTACAGCCAAGATTTGGCTCGTTTTCTCTGTTGTTTGACGGGGCTGGGGATGCGATTACCACGCCGGATAGTCCGGACCTTACGTTTGGTTCAGGAGATTTCACGGTTGAGGGGTGGTTTCGCTTCGGGAAGATAACCGATCAGGCGCTGTTAGGGCAGTGGGACAACGCTGGGAGCACTCCCAATTGCAGTTGGTATCTGATCGTCATCGGTGGGTCGCTGTACTTCCGGATGGCGTGGGGAGCGTCTATCACTGACGTGGTTGCCAGTCCCACGTTGGTGGGAGGGCAGTGGTACCACATTGCCGTGGATCGGAGTGGGAGCACCGTCCGGATCTACGTCAACGGAGCCGTCGCGGCAACCGCTACGCTCACGCAACCGTTGAACGATTCGACCAATGTTTTGACCATTGGCACGGTGGGCACGACGGGCACGTATGCGGCCTATGATTTCCAAGGTCAGATGGACGAAATCCGGATCACGAAAGGCGTGGCTCGGTATGACGGCGTGCTGTTTGCTCCACCACAATTCCCGTTCCCTCGTGCTCCTGAGCCGTTACCCATTGACACCACAGGAGCGAATCTGCTCGTGGCGTGGGTCACCGGGTGGATTAATTGGGGAGTTTGGTCCGATTCGAAAGGGAATGTCTGGACCAATTTACCCCAGCGAAATAACGGGAATTATGGAGGGCGGTGGGTCTACTGTACGGCTCCGGTGGTTGGACCGAGTCATACGTTCGCATTCACCAATGCCAGTTATGAGGCATGGCATGTCTATGCCTTTAGTGGCGTCAACACCTTTCAAGGAGAGGTGGTTGCCAACGCCGACAATACTTCGACGGTTGGGTCTGGACCCATTACTCCAACCATCAATGAATCGTTGATTTTGACAGCGTATAGTGGTCCTAACGTGGGACCGCATACCGTTGGTCCTCCAGAGTTTGTTCCCACGTTACATTCGGTGGGCACCAATGCGGTAGCCTACTGGATACAGCCCGTGGCGGCTCAGGTCAGCCCCCTATGGTCGTGGCCTCAGCTAAATACGTTCAATACTCTCGCGGACACCATTGTCTTTGCACCGGGCACGCCCACGGCGCAGGCGCAGTTGTCGCAGTTGCCAGTCGAAATACTGGTGCGGATTGATGCTCCACCCACAGTCAATCTGTCATCCCTGCCGGTAGAGGTACTGGTTGGATCGGGACTGCCGGGTGCCAACCTCACACAGGTGGCCGTTGAAGTCGCCTTGCAGCCACCGCCTCCGGTGCTCCAGCTATCTCAGGTGGCTGTGGAAGTGATGCTGGGCACGCTTCCGAATCTGCCCATCAAGCTCTCGCAAGTGGCCATCGAGGTGCTGTATTTTCCACGGTCCACCACCGGGGTGGTGAGTACAGTATGGATAGGGGAGAGCGGGGGCAACATCTGGATCGACTAGTGCAATTAATTGCAAAGGAGTGCCCGTGCTACGCTTTGCCCAATCCGTGGAAGAGGACAGCTACGAGCCGCCACCCCGGTGCGTGACGTTGACTCGATACTTCTATCCGCCTGCTGAGCGGCCTGCTCTGGAGCTACAGGCCCAACTCCAAGCCGCAGAAACGGTGGTGTCCCATGCGATTGTGCGACCGCTACAGACGCATCAGAGAGAAGCCCTGCTCTGTCTGGTGTCCGACCTGTTGGCAGGGTTGGCGTCCTGCCCATCGGTGCCGTTTGAGAAGTCGTTTCTGGTACTGGCCCTGAACAAGGGGATGTTCCAGATCGCGGCGGCGGAATTCCACGTCTTCTGCTATGCCGAGGGCAAGGTCCAGACCCGGCTCTGGGAGAAGCGGAAGGCGGAGCAATATCTGTTCAGTCGAGGGCACTTGCTATTCGAATGAACAAATGCTAGACTAGCGGGCAGTCACCAATGGAGTGGATTTAATGCTGGATTTCGTTACTGCCCACAAGGCGCATCTCCCGTTCATCGCGGTCCACACAGATGATCCGGTCAATGTCCGGACCATTCTGCAACACCTGTCCGGGAAAACCTTGCAGCCATTGCCCACCGCAAAGAATGCCCCCATTGGTGACATGTATCTCTGGTGGACGGAGGATCCGGCCACGGTCACCACCGACATGTACCGGAAGCTGTGTGCCTCGACGGCGAGTTGTGCGGTCATCAACCCGGAGAAGCCGAACCTGCTGGTCTACGACACCGGCATCCTGCAGACCCCAACCAAGTTCTTCCGGCAATACCTCAACGATTTCGTGGCAGAGGAGCAGATTGAGCCTGTTGTCCAGCAGTTGAAGGGCCTCTCCCTGAAGACCGCCCAAGAGGTGGTCCAGTTGACCATGGCCCGGTGCAATTCGATTGCACCACAGGAGATTCGGAAGACCCGGCAGATGATGGGGGGAGAAACACCCGGCCTCTCCCAACTGGACACGGACTACGACTTCTACGAGTGGCCTCAGCCCCTGCAGGAGTGGCTGACGTTGAACGAGGGGTACTTCCTCGACCTGAACACGCCTCCGCAACTGGTGCCCCGTGGGCTCCTCCTTGGCGGCGAGCCCGGAGTGGGCAAGTCCATGGCCGCTGCCGTGCTGGCCAAGCATTGGGACGTGCCGCTCTTCCGGTTGGACATCTCGACCAGCCTCAACCGGTATCTGGGGGAGTCGGAGAGTCGGATTGCCCGGAACCTTCAGGTCATCGAGCAGAATGCCCCGTGCGTGTGGTTGTTGGACGAGGTGGAGAAGCTGTTCATCTCCAATGGGGATGAGGGCACCACCCAGCGGATCCTCAGCCAGATGCTCTGGTGGCTCCAGTACCACAAGTCACGGGTGCTGACCATCATGACCACGAATAACCTTGCAGGAATCCCGAAGGAGTTGTATCGTGCGGAGCGTCTGGACAAGGTACTCCATCTGGAGAAGCTGTCCCTCTCCGCTGCCAAGTTGTTCGCAGCCAAGGTCTATGAGTCGGTTCTGCAGCATGCGCCACCGCCCAAGCGGCTGAAGGCGGTGCGGGAACTGTTGGAGACGAGCGACAAGGGCATGTATGCCCATGCTGAGGTGCGGGTGATGGTCTACGATGCAATCAAGAGCAACGGCTGGGCAAAAGAGGGCAGTTGACAAACGTTTAGCTGCATGCTATAGTGAGGGCAGGTCACATTTCCGACCTGCTTTCCAAGGAGTGGAAGAAAATGTCAGCAACAGCAACCAGTCCCCTGCGGTATCGCGGATGGCGCAGCACCTACGCGGATGTCGCCAGCCGCAACGGCAACGAATTTCTCGGCCTGTCCATCGAGTACGCCGCGCATCCTTCCGGCATCGGATGCTTCATCCTGCGCTTCATCGTCCACGGCAAGGGTGTGGACCCGAAGAACTACAAACACCTCACCTACCGTGAGATGGCGGAGTTCGTCATCCCCGGTGGCGAAGGCAAATCGTCCGAGAAGTTCAAGGGTTTGCGTCTGAACAAGATCGCCGTCCCTGTGTTCTCCCCGGCCGTCTTCCGTCACGAGGTGGATGAGTTTGCCACCAAGTTCAACCTGTGGCCCGTCCTGACCGAGTGGATCGCGGAGCAGATTGCCGCCGAGGGTTTCACCGTGACGGTGGAGAACCTGCAGGAGACGATTCGGAGTTTGGCGATTCTGCCATCGTCGGAGGCCGGGGCGGTCAAATCCGTGCTGGAGTTCCCCGACCTGAACGCGCCGGAGCAGAAGGTCTTCGCCATGAAGCAAGCCAAGAAGCCTGCACCCGAACCTACTGAGGACGAAGACCTCGATGACGAGGACGGCGACGGCGACGAAGAGGACAAGGAGTGGCTGAACTAGCCATGCCCGACCACGATGAACGGTATCAGGTGCGGAACGCCGAGATTGAACGGGCGCTCCGCACCCTCGCCACCCTCATCAACGACCAAGTCCCCGAAGGGTGGGGCTGGGGACTGTTCATGGTCCCTTTCGGGGAACACAAGGCCGCGCCTGAAGGTATGGGTGCGGTGTTCTGGATTTCCAACAGCGAGCGGGCAGGCATGATCGAATCCCTGAAGGGGTGGATTGCCGATACCGAGAAACGCAACAAGACCTAACATCTCGCTGGTTTATTCGCATCGTCGCCTGCCCTATTGGGGTCAGGAGTGCGTGGAAAACGCCAACCGCCAAGAGGCTCGCTACCTTCTAACGATTGGCCAATCACACGGGCGGTAGACTGGCTGGCCAATCGCAACGCAAGGAGTGTGTATGAAGGAGAAAGTCACGCTGGCAGATCGCCTGCTCAAGCGTCTGAAGGCGCTGGGGGTGGGGGATCGTAAGGCCAAGGCACTGGTCAAGGATCTGGCCCCCACGGCGGCACGGCAGAAGGTGTCGGGCACCGTCACGGAGAAGCTGACCGTTAAGCTGGTCAAGCTGGGCCTGTCGGAACGGAAGGCCAAGGAATTGGCCAAGGGCCTCGCCCCGACCGTCCGGACGGCCATCAAGGCCAAGGCCAAGACGGCCAAGAAGAAGCTGGACGATGTCACGGACGAAGACGTGAACGCCGAGGTGGATGGCGTCGTGGACCTCGCTGAGGATATCGAGTTGGACAAGGTGGCCCCCCGCGTCAACGGCCATCGGGTCCGTCTGGACCTCCCGGTGGTGCTGCGGAGCACGTGGCAGAGCAAGCCTGTCAAGGGCATCGAGTTGCTGCGGGTCATGGACGGCCTGAGCACCACAGCCACCTACCTCGTGGCGGCGGTCAAGAGCGACGAAGGCATCGTGGCGGTGCGGCAGTTGGGATCGGACTTCTACAACGTCAAGTTCTACCCGCACATGGGCTACTGGGGCAAGACGCAGGAAGAACTGGCCAGTCTCGGAGCGCAGGAGTATTTGGCGCGGGAGTGGTACCAGCGCATGCACATGAACCGCGCCACGCTGGAGCAGGTTCTGTTCCGGCTGGAGGCGGAGGCCAAGCCCCGGTCCCGCATGCGAGCGTTGCTCGACCGCATGACGGCGGTCACGGCGGCACCGCTCATCAAGGCGTTCGACTACCTCCACAAGCGGGTGGGTGTTGCCGCTTGATGACACGGCTCGTCTGTCGTCCGTTGACGATAACGAGTTGCTACGCGGCGTGAGGATTGGTGATGGGATGGCGTGGAGGTCGATAGACCTTCCCGGCCATCTCAGAGCCATTGTTGTCTGGGGTGAGACGGCGCAGGAGGCGCTAGACCGTGCCCAGCAAATCATCGAAAGGTGGAATCATGCCTGCCACCAAGGCCGCTAGACCCAATATCCGCCTCGTCAACGGACGGGTGCGGGTGCTGTTGACACCTCCCAAGCCCAAACGGAAGAAGACGTGGACCAAGCGCACGGTCACCGTGGCGAATGAGCGGGTGATGAAGAGAGACATCGCTGCATTGAAGCAGGCGGTGCGGAAGTTGCGGAAGCGACTACAGAAAGCCGGTATCTAGTTCCCGCCGCTGCCCAGCGGCCACAGCCGTGTGACCCCCGAGCGGTGGGAAGACAGATCGGGGGCGTTGCAATTAATTGCAAGCCATGGAGGGTTTCATTGTCACAACCCCGTGTGATTGCTTTTTACCCCTGTCTGATACCCTTGGTCGGTGACCATGCGGCTGTCGTGGTGCTCTGCCAGATTATGTACTGGCATGAGGGACGGCTTCGTGTGTGGCGGAAGGGCCAGTACTGGTTGGCCAAGTCCCGCGCCGACATGTGTGCGGAGACAGGTATCACCCTCGACCAATACAAACGCATCATGCCGTTGCTTGTGAAGCAGGGCTGGATCAAGTTGGAACGTGGCCTCTTCAAGAACAAGGTCACCCCGATGATTCAGTTGACTGAAAAAGGGCAACATGCCATCATTCCAGAGGAGCCTCCCACCCCCACGACGTTGGTGGTGCCCCCCGCCAATCCTCTTACAGAGAGTACAACAGAGAATACAGACATAGAACTCTCTTGCGTCCCATTCGATGATCAAGATCATCGAGTAGCGAGCGAGTACCCGAAGGGGGAAGATCCGGGGGAGGAGAAAGAGAGAGAAAGGGAAATAGAGGAAGTACCGGAAGTACAAGAGCAGTCGGCAAGTGTCAACGACAAAATACAGATCGTTGGAGTCCCCCTTCAACCGATTGAACCCAAGAAGAGGATCTGGATGAAGGCTGAAGATATTCTGAAGGCACATAAAGGCCCCCTGCACGGGAATTTAGGGGCCTACTGGAAGTCCCAGTGCGAGGTGGAGTTTGGGGGATTTCAGAAAGCCCTGACCGGGAAAGAGTGCGGGCAGTTGAAGCAACTCCATAAGCAACTGGGGGAGCAGACTCGTCCGGTGATCAGTTACGTCATTGGGCACTGGTGGAAGTTTGCCAGTCGTGCTGCCACATCTGCGGGGATTTCGTCATGGCCGGTGGACCCGCATATTGGCTACCTTCTGAAGTACCACGCAGTGGCCGTAAATTTGCTATCATCAAAGCAAGCTCTACCGCCACCGGCTGAGCCCCTACCGCCGCCTGCAATTAATTGCAGCGGAGCGGAGGAACAGCCCTACGTTCCGTCGTCTCAGGAGTTGACGGCGTTGCTCGATGGGCTGAAGTCTCCGTAAGGAGCACTCGTGATGACGCCAGCTACCGGATTGCTTGACGCCAAGGAACATTCGCGGATTCTCGCGGACTTCGAACGGGTCTGTACCACGGCCGGAATTCAGGGCCACTTCCTCTATGAGTCCATGACCAAGCACTGTGGACCCGTCGAGGTGGATTGGGTCAAGAAGTTCTGGCACTATAAGGCACAAGGCGTTCCCGGCCTCGTGCTACAGGGCGTGACACGTCCTGATACGCGTTGTCAGTCGATTGCTGCAGCGTTGGTACGGAACTACGTCGATGCGCGGGTCATTCCGCTGAACAGCCTGTTGGACAGCACGATGAACGGCAACCACCCCCCGAGCCCCACGGTGTTGCTGATCCCCAACCTGTTCATGAGTGCGATGGGGAAGAACATCCCCGCGTGGCGGGTGCAGGCCATGTACGACTTGCTGCTGGAGCGGAGCACCAAGAGCAAGCCCACCGTGGTGTACATCGAAGACCTGAAGGGCCTCGTCGGCATCTACGGCGAACCCTTCCGAGATTTCCTCAGCCGCTTCACACTGGTGACGGAGTAACCATGAGTCATAAACACCGGGATCGCACCATGACGGATCCGGAGCCACAAAAGCCAGACCCTGAAGACGATATGGAGCCGTTGGACGAAGCGGAAGATTTGCTGACCGTCCTTGCCCTGCTGGCGCAGCGGCTCCATATCAATGCCGTAGCTCCGGATACGGCCTCCATTGCGGGTATCCAAGCCTTCGCGCAGGAGCATGGGGTGGATATCACCATGGACACCATTGTGAAGGCACTGAAGCAGGCCCAAGTGGTGTTGTTGCAGCGGCAATTGCAGGGGGTGTAGTGGCATTTGCACTGGGCAGTAAGGCCATCAAGCGGCTGTGTGCCGATCAGAACCCCATGCTCTGGCAGAAGGCCAAGCTCTCTCCGGCGCTCTTCAAACCATATGAGCAACCGGTGTATGCGTGGGTGGTGGACCACCTGAAGCTCCACCACGCCCTCCCGCAAATCGAGACGTTACAGGCGCAC